>Ga0209291_1003884_pt1 | contig 10685 bp, 8 predicted proteins | sample GOMGulsemesocosm_FD_184633 | JGI IMG/M metagenome (GOLD analysis project Ga0209291, IMG submission 184633) | Methane-oxidizing microbial communities from mesocosms in the Gulf of Mexico - GOM9B Gulf of Mexico (SPAdes) (version 2) | ecosystem: Environmental > Aquatic > Marine > Cold seeps | place... | reverse complement strand
TGTATCTAAAAATACAACCTATATTTGCACCCGCAATCACGCAACGGTGCCTTAGCTCAGTTGGTAGAGCAATGGACTGAAAATCCATGTGTCCCTGGTTCGATTCCTGGAGGCACCACCATTAAAAACCTAAACTATTAAGTTTAGGTTTTTTTGTTTTAAAAGAGTGTTGTGTATCTAAAAAACAGTTCTATATTTGCACTTGCAATCACGCAACGGTGCCTTAGCTCAGTTGGTAGAGCAATGGACTGAAAATCCATGTGTCCCTGGTTCGATTCCTGGAGGCACCACCATTAAAAACCTAAACTTAATAGTTTGGGTTTTTGTTTTTATATAAGGAATAGAGTGAGACAAAAAAGCCTTGAAATAATTTCAAGGCTTTTTTGTAATGGTAGCAGTGCTACTTATTTTATTTCAATGTCATACGGCAATAACATTTGAGAGCCTTGCATTTTAGTAATGTTTTTCATTTTGGTTAAAATACGATAGTTATGTATTCCTAATTCCTCTTTAAGGAATTCCTCTTTAGTTTTTACTAATCCGAAACTTTCAAACATTTTTTCAAAGTCTTTTTCATAAATAGGTAGTTCTTTTATCTTGTATTGTTCGAGTTCAGCTGCTTCAGCTGCTCTAGTCAAGGCCAGGTCTAATCCGCCTAATTCATCTACTAAACCAATATTTAATGCGTCAGCACCCGTCCAAACTCTTCCTTGTGCAATTTCATGTACTGCTTCTTGTGTCATTCCTCTTCCTGTCGCAACACGATTAGTGAATAATTCATAAATGTCTACAACTCCTTCTTTGATAATAGCTCTTTGATCATCTTTCATTGGTTCAAAGAAACTATAGTCAATTGAGTTTTTATTAGTGGTAACTTGTTCGGCGTTAATACCAATATCATTCATGAATTCATGAGCGTTAGGTAAAGTTCCGAATACACCGATACTTCCTGTTATAGTACTTGGTTCGGCTAATACTTTAGTAGCATTACAAGCAATATAATATCCTCCAGAAGCAGCTAAATTACCCATAGAAACAATAACCGGTTTAACGGCTTTGGTTAATTCAATTTCTCTCCAAATTAACTCACTAGCTAAAGCGCTTCCTCCGGGAGAATTTACACGTAGCACTATTGCTTTAATGTTGTCGTCTTCACGAGCTTCCTTCAAGGATTTATTAATAACCCCTTGTCCGATAGTTTTTTCGTCACCTTCACCGTACATAATTTGACCTTGTGCGTAGATGACTGCAATTTTATCTTTTATTTTAAATTGTTTTGTTTTGTTTTTCTTGCTTGTATGTTCTGCATAGTCATAAATTTCAACAGTTTCATATTCTTCATCTTCTGAAATTTCTAACTTTTCCTTAATGATGTTTTTAAACTCATCAATGTATATTAGTTTGTCAATTAATTTTGAATCCACAGCCTTTTTAGCATTTCTAGCCAATAAGTTGTCAGCAATAGAATCAAGTTGTTGAGTAGGAACATTTCTACTAGCTCCAATTTCTTTTTTCATTTCTGTCCAAATTGAATTTAAGAAAACAGAAATTTGTTCGCGGTTGGCATCACTCATCTCTTGAGCTAAATAGGGCTCTACAGCACTTTTATATTTTCCGTGTCTGATAACTTCCATTTTAACACCATACTTCTCTTGAAAATCTTTGTAGTATAATATTTCTGTAGCTAAGCCTTTAAAATCTAATGCACCTACTGGATTTAAGTATACAGCATCTGCTACTGAGTTTAAGTAGTAATCTTTTTGCCCAATAACATCACCATAAGCTAAAATGAATTTCCCAGATTTTTTAAAGTCAAGCAAAGCATCTCTTAAAGCTTTAGTTTGAGCCATCCCAGCTTTTAAATTATTATTTTCAATACTGATTCCTTTTATATTATCATCAGTAGCAGCATGTTTTATGGCGTCAATTACATTAAACAGGCCGTTATATTTTTTATTTCCTTTAAACAATTCGTTTAATTCTCCATAATCAAATTTACCAGAGTAATCGGGCATGTCTTCATCTAAGTTTAATGCCAGTACTGAATTGTCATTAATAGTTATTTTATTGTCATTTCCTCCGCCAATTGCTGCTCCAATAATCATAAGGAAGAAAAAGCAAAGTCCTAGAAATACTCCAATTCCTACAACTGTTGATAAAACTCTTTTTAAAAAATTCATTTATATTTATTTAAGGTTATAGTCCAAAAAAGGACTTTTAAGATTAAAATTTCTGTAGTTTTGTGAACCACAATGATTGTTAAATAATAAGTCTTTATTTTATTGAATTTGTTACAAAATATATATATATCTTTAGGAACCAATGAAGGTGATCGATTGCAAAATTTGCAAAAGGCTATTGATGTATTATATGAAGAAGTGGGGAATATTCTTGTAATATCTCCTATATATGAAACAAGTTCATGGGGCTTTGAGTCGGAAGATTTTTTAAATTGTTGTGTGTGTTTAACGTCAAGTTTGTCTCCACAGGAATTATTAGTTAAATTTAAAATAGTTGAAAAAAAAATTGGTAGGAAAGATAAAATTGGAAATTACTACCAAGCTCGAGTTATTGATCTTGATATTCTTTTTTATGAGAATGAAATAATAGATGAAGAAAACCTACAAATTCCACATATAGCTATAGCAGAAAGGAAGTTTGTTTTACAACCATTAGTTGATATAATTCCAGATTATATTCACCCGAAACTTAATGTAACAATACAAGAGCTATTAGGGTCTTGTACTGATGTAAGTGATGTAAAGTTATTTTCTGAGCAATTAAATAATCCGTTTGATATCCATGTGTTTTCGAAGTTTAACTTTATAGCAATTGAAGGTAATATAGGGAGTGGTAAAACCACATTAGCAAAGATGATTGCTTATGATTTTAATGCAAAATTTATCTTAGAGCGTTTTGCAGATAATGCTTTTTTGCCAAAATTTTATGAAGATCAATCACGCTTTGCTTTTCCGTTAGAAATGAGTTTTTTAGCAGATAGATATAAACAATTATCTGATGACATTTCTCAATATGATTTATTTAAAGAATTTGTAGTAGCAGATTATCATATATCAAAATCATTAACTTTCGCGAAAGTAACTTTACCAGAAGATGAATTTGTTCTGTACCGTAAGTTTTTCAATGTAATTTATAAGGATATGCATCAGCCAGATGTATATGTATATTTATACCAGAATACAGAAAGGCTACTTAAAAATATTGAGAAACGCGGGAGAGATTATGAGCAAAATATTAAGCCTGATTATTTAGAAAAAATTAATAAAGGCTATCTAGAGTTTATTAAATTTCAGTCAAACTTAAACGCAAAAATAATTGATGTTTCTGAATTGGACTTTGTTGAAAATAGAAAAGATTATTTAGCGATTTTGAGTCAAGTTTTGAGTTAAATGTTTTTAATAAACTCAGATAATTCACGGGTAAATATTTCTGCTCCATTGACTTTTAAATGACTCTCGTCGTAATAATAAGATTTGTCTCTATATAGGTTGTTATTTCTGTTATATATAAAGAATTTAGTTTTAGGATGTGCTAGGTTTTTTAACCTGTTTTCAAAGGCTAAATTATGAGCTCTAAAATTAGGAGGGAATGCTAAAATTAATTTAATTTCATTTTTCACACAGATAGCCTGAAATTCTAAAAAAGCATCTAATTTTTCATTGGATTCTTCATCAATATTGTATGGGTTAGGTGTTTGTTGATATATAAAGCTTCTATTTTTTCTATGAAAAGTATAGGGCATATCTCCATACTTTCGGACAGTATCATTAGGCTTGAATGTTTTTTTTGAGAAGCTTAAGTTTTCCTTATTACCTCGTGACATCGCTAAAACCCATGATAAAATTGAATTCTCTTTTTTGTTGATCAATTCTTGATTGATGTAATTGTACTTTACTAATGGATAAAGTCTATCATACCTGAAACTAATAGTTTTATCTGGATGTAACTGGGCGAAGTCATCAACGATTAAAACTATTTTTTTTGGAGGCTCATTATGTTTTATTAATGCATTTAAAAGGAACTTATGAAATGTGATATCTGATCCTGGGTAACATAGGTTATAGGATGATAATTGAGTTTCTTTAGTTATTTGATCCGCAATTACAGCTCTTGCTCCACGGGACGAACCAATAAAAATTACATCTTTATTCATGTTTCCTTTTAAAACATATTCTAATCTTTTGTCTACTTCTAAATTTGGTGCATTAAAGATGAAAACAAAAAATGATTTTTCTATGATAAAGAAAAATAAAGAAAAACGAAAAAGGGTACTAATGAATTTTTTCAAAGAAAGTTACTTGATGTTTATTTTACCTAACAAATCCCAAAGTACAACACCACAAGTAACCGAGATGTTTAAGGAATGTTTGGTTCCGTATTGTGGAATTTCAATGCATGCATCTGAAGCAGAAACAATATCTTGTTGTACTCCTTTTACTTCATTCCCCATGATAATAGCCATTTTTTGATCCTTAGGAGGAGTGAAATCGTTTAGCGATATTGAGTTTTCTGCTTGCTCAATACTGGTAACATAAACACCATCTTCTTGTAATTTTTTAACAAGACTTAGAGTGTCTTGTGTATACTCCCAAACAACTGAGTCCGTAGAGCCAAGTGCAGTACGTTGAATGTCTTTATTAGGGGGAGTGGCAGTTATACCGCACAAATATATTTTTTCAATTAAAAACGCATCGCTAGAACGAAATACAGATCCGACATTATTACTACTTCTTATGTTATCTAAAATAACGATAAGTGGAGTTTTTGTTGCTTCCTTAAATTCAGTTACTGATTTTCTGTTTAGTTCGCTGTTTTTTAATTTTCTCAAAATAGATTGTTTTTACGGTTGCAAAAATCAATAAAATATATCACAAAAAAAAGCACTCATATGAGTGCTTTTTATATTAGATATAAAGTATTCTTTATTTAACAGCTACTGCTGGTTTAACAGGTTTTTTTAAAGTTACCTTTTTTGCATCAGGGTTTGCTAATACTTTTCCTTTAATTTTTACAATTTTAGTTGGAAAGTTTACAGCGTTTGAAGTTACAGTAATACTTTTAGAGAAAGGTTGGTTTGCTCTTTTAGTATCGTACTTTACTTTCATAACCCCAGTTTCACCAGGTAAAATTGGCTCAGATGGTTTTGTAGGTACTGTACATCCACAAGATCCTTTAGTACGTGTAATAACCAATGGAGCATCTCCAATGTTTTTAATTACAAATTCACGTTCTCCGTTAGAGGCGTATTCAACTTCTCCGTAATCAATTACTTCTTGGTCAAATTCTATTTGTGCACCTTTAAGCTCTCCTTTTTTTGCAGTTTCTTGAGCGTTAACTGTAGCTCCTGTAAATAAAGCAATTGCAAATACGAATGTTATTAGTTTTTTCATGATAATTTAAATTAATTTATTTAATAATAAGTTCTTCAATGACTATGCCAAGAAAACTTGGTTTCCAAAAATACTAAATATCCGAAGAATATAAAAAGTTATAGTAATTTAATTAAATTCGCATCTTATTAGATAGCTACCTAGTTTTAGGTGATTGAAGTCTGAATTACAAAAATGATTATGTAGAATGTAGCATTTTGAGTAGATTTCATAAGTCGAATTTAAAAGGAGATACATTGGCAAAAAAAGTAACAAAAGAGAAGAAGGTAACCCCGTTAATGCAACAGTACAATACTATCAAGACTAAATATCCTGATGCGATGTTGTTGTTTAGAGTAGGTGATTTCTATGAAACTTTTGGCGATGATGCCATAAAAGCAGCCCAAGTATTGGGGATTACATTAACACACCGTAATAATGGTGGAGAGAAAGTAGAGTTAGCAGGATTCCCGCATCATTCAATAAATACGTATTTACCAAAATTAGTAAAAGCTGGCATGCGTGTGGCTATATGTGATCAGTTGGAAGATCCTAAGCAAACAAAATCAATAGTTAAAAGAGGTGTGACTGAGTTAGTAACTCCTGGTGTAGCTTTAAATGATGAGGTATTGCATTCAAAAACAAATAACTTTTTGTGTGCTTTACATTTTGGGAAACAACAAATTGGAATCTCATTTTTAGACGTGTCTACAGGGGAATTTTTAACCTCTCAAGGAAATCAAGAATACATTGATAAGTTATTGCAGAATTTCAATCCGAGTGAAGTTTTAGTCCAAAAACATAAAAAGAAAAATTTTACTGAAGCTTTTGGGAATGATTATCACTCCTTTTATTTAGAAGATTGGATTTTTAAAAACGATTATGCCCAAGAAAATCTTATTACACATTTTAAAACAAGCTCATTAAAAGGTTTTGGAGTTGAGCATTTACAAGAAGGTGTTGTTGCTTCGGGAGCAATTTTATATTACTTATCAGAGACACAGCATAATAGACTATCGCACATTACTTCATTAAACAGAATTGCGGAAGATGAGTATGTTTGGATGGATAGGTTTACGGTAAGAAACTTGGAATTATATGGTTCGCAATCCGTAAATGCAGTAACACTATTGGATGTGGCTGATAAAACAATTTCGCCAATGGGTGGAAGATTGTTTAAGCGTTGGTTGGCTTTGCCATTAAAAAATGTTGCGAAAATTCAGCAACGTCATCAAGTGGTTTCTTATTTGTTAGAGGAGGCAACGTTGTATGATAAAGTAAGAAATTACATCAAACAAATTGGAGATATTGAGCGATTAATATCCAAAGTAGCTACTCAAAAAGTGAGTCCAAGAGAAGTGATTCAATTAAAGAATTCTTTGGAGGCTATTGTGCCCATAAAGGCTTTGGCTATAAATTGTGAAAATGAAGCACTAAAAAAGATAGGAGATAATTTACACGATTGTGATTTACTACGTAGTAAAATTAAAGAAACACTAAATGAAGAGGCTCCTGTTAATATTTTAAAAGGAAATGCTATTACTGAAGGGTATTCAAAAGAATTGGATGAATATAGAAGTTTAGCATATTCTGGTAAAGATTATTTGGATAAAATGTTGCAACGTGAAACCGAAGCAACAGGAATTACGTCGTTAAAAATAGCTTCTAATAATGTGTTTGGATACTACATCGAAGTAAGGAATTCTCATAAAGATAAAGTTCCAGAAGCGTGGATTAGAAAGCAAACATTAGTTAATGCAGAGCGTTATATTACTGAAGAGTTAAAAGAATACGAAACTAAAATATTAGGAGCCGAAGAGAAAATAGGAGCTTTAGAACAACAATTATTTGCTGATTTGGTGTTTTGGATGACTAATTATATCAAATCTGTTCAACAAAATGCAAATTTAGTAGGGCAGCTTGATTGCTTGTGCTCATTTACTGAGTTGGCAAAAACAAATAATTATGTATTACCAACTATAGATGATTCATTTGATTTAGATATTAAAAATGGTCGTCATCCAGTAATTGAAAAGCAACTTCCTATTGGAGATACTTATATCGCTAATGATGTTTTTTTAGATAAAGAAACTCAGCAAATGATAATGATTACTGGTCCAAACATGTCTGGTAAATCAGCCATTTTACGTCAAACAGCTTTAATTGTTCTGTTAGCTCAAATGGGAAGTTTTGTGCCAGCCCAGTCAGCTAGGATAGGTTTAGTAGATAAAATATTTACTCGTGTAGGGGCAAGTGATAATATTTCCATGGGAGAATCTACTTTTATGGTTGAAATGAATGAAACTGCTTCTATATTAAATAATCTTTCTGACAGAAGTTTAGTATTATTGGATGAAATTGGTCGTGGGACGAGTACTTATGATGGAGTATCTATAGCTTGGGCTATATCAGAATATTTGCATGAACACCCTTCAAGGGCAAAAACGTTATTTGCAACCCATTATCATGAGTTGAATGAAATGACAGAGACATTTAAGCGAATTAAAAACTTTAATGTTTCTGTAAAGGAAACTAAAGATAATGTACTCTTTTTAAGAAAACTTGTTGAAGGAGGAAGTCATCATAGTTTTGGAATACATGTTGCTAAAATGGCTGGTATGCCTCAGCAAGTGATTAGAAAAGCAAATAAGATTCTTAAGAAATTAGAAAAATCCCATTCTTCGGAAGAGCTTACTGATAATTTAAATGCAGTACAGGATGAAATGCAATTAAGTTTCTTTAATCTAGATGATCCATTACTTTCTGAATTAAAAGATGAAATAATACATACTGATATTGATACTCTTACACCTATTGAAGCTTTAATGAAGTTAAACGAAATTAAGCGAATGTTAGTAAAGTAGTATTGATAAGAAAGTGTTTTGTCGGTAAAAACTGATTTTCAACGAATTAGGTTGTTTTGATTGTTGTGAAAGTGTGTTTTATTGTTGTGAAATAGTTTTTTATATATATATTTGAAGTCTCCAGGAAAACATAACTAAATAGTTAGAAATAAAACAGTTATGTTATGAAAAAGATTTTTTTATTATTATTTACAAGTTTATTATTTGTGTCATGTAGTAATGATGATGCAATAATTGAAACAGCACTTACTGAAAATGATGTTTTAGGAAAATGGGAAGTAGCACAAGTCATGAAAACGTCTGGTGATACTACGGAAAATTTAAATGGTTTTGTGTTTGAATTTAAAACTAATAATGAATTGATAATTACTAATGAGTCTGAGTCGTTTTCAATTGAAGGAGCTTGGGGTGTTATGCAAACAAATCAAGGATTAAAAATATTAATACCAACAAAGGATGAGCCTTTGCGTATGTTACATAATGAGTGGAGTGTGAATTCCTTATCGAGTATTAATATTTCCTTATCAGGATTAAGTAATGAACTTACCGGAAATATGGAATATGTAAATTTTGAAAAGTTATAATTGAATAGCCCAATATTGAAGATCCTTTGCGGATGATTAAAGGCTCAAAAACATTAGTTTTTGGGCTTTTAATTTTTAAATATCTAAATACTCCAAAACTTGGTTCGTAGCTCCTGCATTAGTTTGAATGTAGTTTCTGTTTATTTTTCCCGTTGCTAATCTATAGGTTGGAGAACTTACGAGTTTGTGAATAGTACTGTTGTAAGACTCTTTATTTGAAATAGAAAGAATCCCTTTTTCGGATACTAAATCAATCGCTTCTTGAAATTTCTGATATTCTGGTCCAATTACAACGGGGATTCCAAATACTGCAGGTTCTAAGGTATTGTGCAATCCTGTTTTGAATCCTCCTCCAACATAAGCTATGTCAGCATAACTGTATATTTTAGTAAGTAAACCAATCGTATCAATTATTAAAACATCATAATTTGCTAAGTCCTTACCTTCTATTTCTGAATATAAAATAACAGGTTTAGTTATTGAATTTTTTAAATTGGATATTTTATGTGGTTTAATATCATGTGGTGCAATAATGTGTTTTATTTTTTTCGAATTATTTAAGCTTTCTAAATAAATAGCTTCGTCATTACCCCAGGAGCTTCCGTAAACGATAGTTGTCTTATTCTGTTTAAATTGCTTAATGAAACCTAATTGATTATCCCTGTTTAGAATTTCAGAAACCCTATCAAAACGGGTGTCACCAGATACAGTTGCATTTGTGAAATATATACTATTTAATAAGTCTTTCGAGTCTTTATTTTGAACAAAAAAGTGATCAAAGGTTTCAAGTGATTTTCTCATTCCTTTTCCGAAAGGTTTAAAGAAGATCTGATTTTCTCTGAAAATACCAGAAACTAATATAGTTTTAATTTCTCGTTTTTTTAATTCATTTAAATAATTAGGCCAAAATTCATATTTTACAAAAATTGCAAGATCAGGATTTATAGCGTCTAAAAAACGATTTGCATTACTTTTAGTGTCTAAAGGTAGGTAGACAATACAATCGGCAACTTTGCTGTTTTTCTTAACTTCATATCCTGATGGGGAAAAAAAACTCACTACAATTTTATGTGTTGGATATACTGTTTTTAGTTTTTCAATAATAGGTAAGCCTTGTTCAAACTCACCTAAAGAAGCAGTGTGAATCCAAATGGTTTTGTCAGTTTTTGAGATACTATTTTCTAATTGTTTAAAAACGGTTTTTCTACCGTTAACAAAAAGTTTTATTTTCGGGTTAAATAGCGCAATTCCTTTTAAGAATAAACCAGCGATATGTGTTAGTATGTTGTATATAAAAAGCAATGGGATGGTATTGAAATTAATCTTTAGCTAAAATACATTTCTTAACTCAAATTCAAGACATAAACAAATTGGATTTTGTATTTTTGGTCAAATTCACGAAGAACGTATACAATGAAAAAGATTCAAATGGTAGACCTTAAAGGTCAATACGAAAAAATAAAAGAAGAAGTTAACGCATCAATTTTAAATGTGTTAGATTCTACAGCATATATAAACGGACCAGAAGTTAAAGGGTTTCAAACAGAATTAGAATCGTATTTGGATGTAAAGCATGTAATACCGTGTGCAAACGGAACTGATGCATTACAAATAGCGATGATGGGGCTTGGATTAAAACCAGGAGATGAAGTAATAACGGCTGACTTTACTTTTGCAGCAACTGTTGAGGTAATAGCATTGTTAAATTTAACGCCTGTATTAGTAGATGTTAATCCAGATGATTTTAATATAGATATTGCTGCTATTGAAAAAGCAATTACACCAAAAACAAAAGCGATTGTTCCAGTACATTTATTCGGACAATGTGCCAATATGGATGCAATAAT
>Ga0209291_1003883_pt1 | contig 10687 bp, 4 predicted proteins | sample GOMGulsemesocosm_FD_184633 | JGI IMG/M metagenome (GOLD analysis project Ga0209291, IMG submission 184633) | Methane-oxidizing microbial communities from mesocosms in the Gulf of Mexico - GOM9B Gulf of Mexico (SPAdes) (version 2) | ecosystem: Environmental > Aquatic > Marine > Cold seeps | place... | reverse complement strand
GAATTAAAAAAAGGAGATGAACAATATTGGTGTGCCTGTGGATTAAGTAATAATCAACCTTATTGTGATGGTTCACATAGAACTACAGATATTACTCCTCAAAAATTTGTAGCTGAAGAATCTGGTTATGCATATTTATGCATGTGCAAGCACACTAAAAATCCACCATACTGTGACGGTACACACGCTAAACTAAAAGAGGAAAGTGATTCATCGGAAACACAAGCTCCAATTAGTTCAAACGCTACAAAAGAAGAACCAACTTTAGCCTATATCAAGTCTTTAGCAAAGGATGGTTTATCAAAAACAGGTCACCATGGTGAAATGGGTGCTATGGGAGTTCCAATCCCAGAATTACCGCAATGGAAAGATATTCAGGTATTAGCAGCTCAAATGGCTACTAAACCATTGATGGAAAATATTCCTGTTGGTGCAGAGTTAATCATTGGACCTAATGCTAAAAAACCTTTAAAACTAGATATTCCTCTTTTTGTTTCTGACATGAGTTTTGGAGCATTGTCTGAGGAAGCAAAAATTTCATTATCAAAAGGGGCTGAACTTTCTGGTACAGGAATTTGTTCTGGTGAAGGAGGAATGTTGGACGAAGAACAGGTAGAAAATAGTAAATATTTTTATGAATATGCCTCAGCAAAATTTGGCTTTGAGTGGGATAAACTAAAACGTGTTCAAGCATTTCATTTCAAAGGCGGACAAGGAGCTAAAACAGGTACTGGAGGCCATTTGTCGGGAAATAAAGTAACAGGGAAAATAGCAATTGTCAGAAATCTAAAAGAAGGAACTCCCGCAATCTCCCCTCCTACTTTTGATGATTTAAGCACTGTAGACGATTTTAAAAACTTTGCTGATAAAGTTCGCGAAATCACAGGAGGTATTCCTATTGGGTTCAAATTATCAGCTAATCATATAGAGGAAGATATACAATTTGCATTGGATGCAAGTGCCGACTACATTATTTTAGATGGTAGAGGTGGTGGAACTGGTGCTGCACCATTAATTTTCAGAAATAACATTTCTGTACCAACTATTCCCGCTTTAGCGAGAGCAAGACATTATTTAAATAAAATAGGTAGAAAAGATGTAACGTTAATCATCACGGGGGGAATTCGGGTTCCAGATGATTTTATTAAAGCCATGGCTTTAGGAGCTGATGGTATAGCATTATCTAACTCTGCTCTACAATCAATAGGTTGTGTAGCTGCCAGAATGTGTAATACAAATAATTGCCCTGCTGGAGTGGCAACCCAAAAACCAGAATTACGAAAATTATTGAACGTAGATAAATCTGCAAAGCAATTGTATAATTTCTTCTCAGCATCAACTGATTTAATGAAAGTAATGGCAAGAGCTTGTGGCCATGATCATTTAAATAAATTCAATAAAAAGGACATAACCACTTGGAAAAAAGATATGGCTGATTTGACAGGAATTAAATTTGCAGGATTATATAAATAACTAGGCACCAATAGAATGCATTGTTTTAGCTATAATTATATAAGGGTCTCTTATTTTAACATATAGGTTCTATTTTTACATAAGAGTAATAGCATATTTCTTTAATTAACATAATTTTAAACACATTTATCCTAAAATTTATACCTTTGTATATAGTCATGAAACAGATACTCCATAAAATAACATCTTTTTTAATGGTAATTGTAGTCCTTTTTTCTACAATGTCATTAACTGTAGATATGCACTATTGTGGAGATACTTTGGTAGATACAGCAGTTTTTAATAAAGTACATACTTGTGGTATGAAAATGCAAAACCCAACCACTAAAGAATGTTCTATTACAAAAAAGAGTTGCTGTAATGACGAACAAATTACGATTGATGGTCAAGATGAGTTAAAAAATTCATTTGACAAACTAACAATTAAGCAACAAGTTTTTCTTACGTCATTTACATACTCTTATATTCATCTTTTTGATGGATTAAATGAAAATGTAACTTCATTCTCAGAATCCCCTCCTCCTCTCATTGTCAAGCAAATATTTAAGCTTGATGAGAGCTATCTAATTTGATTTTTAAACAATAGACTGTATTATCCAGTGATGTATTTCATTAGGATGATTTCTTGTATTCGGTGTTTTTTAACATCAAATGTCTAACTGTTTAAAAATCAAAAACAATGCTAAATAAAAGCATCAAATTTCTAATAGAAAACAAACTCGTAGCGGTATTATTGCTAGCCCTTTTTATAGGCTGGGGAATTGTAAATGCACCTTTTAATTGGGAAACAGGTTTTTTACCAAATAATCCTGTAGCGGTTGATGCCATTCCTGATATTGGAGAAAATCAACAAATTGTATTTACGAAATGGGATGGTCGTTCTCCGCAAGATATTGAAGATCAAGTTACCTATCCCCTAACCACTTCTCTACTCGGAATACCTGGGGTAAAAACTATTCGTAGTTCATCTATGTTTGGCTTTTCAAGTATCTATGTCATATTTGAAGAAGATGTTGAATTTTATTGGAGTAGAAGTCGTATTCTCGAAAAATTAAATTCACTTCCATCTAATCTATTACCAAATGGCATAAAACCGGCTTTAGGACCTGATGCTACTGGATTAGGGCAAATATATTGGTATACACTTGAAGGTCGTGATGAAAATGGAAATGTAACAGGTGGTTGGGATTTACAAGAATTACGAAGTATTCAAGATTACTACGTAAAATATGCATTATCATCTGCAAGTGGTGTTTCTGAAGTAGCTTCTATTGGGGGCTATGTTCAGGAATACCAAGTTGATGTAAACCCTGAGTTAATGCGCCAATACAATATTGGTTTACATCATGTTGTAAAAGCAGTAAAAGAGAGCAATAAAGACATTGGAGCACAAACCTTAGAAATTAATCAAGCCGAATACTTGGTTAGAGGATTAGGTTACATAAAGTCTATTGATGATATAGAAAATGCTGTTGTTACTTCAGAAAATTATACCCCCATAAAAATTAAGGATATTGCAAAAGTATCGCTAGGGCCAGCAACCCGTAGAGGTATTTTGGACAAAGAAGGTGCTGAGGTAGTTGGTGGTGTGATAGTTGCTAGATATGGCGCTAACCCAATGGAAGTAATTAATAATGTAAAAGAAAAAATTAATGAGTTAAGTACTGGTTTGCCTTCAAAAGTATTAGCTGATGGAAGAACCTCTCAACTTACTGTAGTTCCTTTTTATGACCGTACAGAGCTTATAGAAGAAACTCTTGACACATTAAATGAGGCTTTAACTCTTGAAATATTGATAACTATTTTGGTTATCATTATTATGGTTTACAATTTAAGAGCTTCTATTCTAATTTCTGGATTGCTACCAGTAGCTGTATTAATGGTTTTCGTTACAATGAAACTATTTAATGTGGATGCTAATATTGTAGCGCTTTCAGGTATTGCTATTGCTATTGGAACCATGGTTGACGTAGGGGTTATACTTGCTGAAAACATGATTCGTCATCTAGATGACACAAAATTACGACTACGTGAAGATGGAACAACATATACTATAAATGAAGTAGTGTACAATGCAACATCCGAAGTGTCTGGTGCCATTTTAACTGCTGTTTTAACTACAATCATCAGTTTTCTTCCCGTGTTTACTATGATAGGTGCCGAAGGAAAACTATTTAGACCTTTAGCTTTCACAAAAACAATGGCTTTATCTGCATCTTTGGTAATAGCCTTGTTTTTAATTCCACCATTTGCAGCATATTTTTTCAGAAAGTCAACAATTAAAAAAACGTTCATCTACATTATAAATATTGCTATAATAGTAGCCGGAATTATAACAATATTTACCGGTTATTGGTTAGGCGTCACTTTAATTGCTTTTGGAGTAACAGGTTTATTGAGCTTAATGGGGAAACTCGAAAAGAAAAAAGTAAATCATATCAATATCATTATTTCCTCAGCAGCTATCGTATTTCTTCTTGCCGAATATTGGAGACCATTGGGCTTTGATCGAAGTATTATAATCAACTTAATTTTTGTAGCTATTATCTGCTTCGGAATTTTAGGGATATTCTCGGTTTTAAGAAGGTATTATGGTCAAATTCTAAAATGGGCTTTAGCCAATAAGGTTTTATTTTTAATTATTCCAACCACAGTACTTATTTCTGGAATATGGATAATGAACAATACAGGAAAGGAATTTATGCCTTCACTAAATGAAGGATCATTCTTATTAATGCCAACTTCTATGCCTCATTCAGGTGTTGAAGAAAATAAGCGAGTACTGCAGCAATTAGATATGGCTGTTGCGAGTATCCCAGAAATTAAAACTGTTGTTGGTAAAGCTGGCCGTACACAATCGGCATTAGATCCAGCACCTTTATCCATGTACGAAAATATCATTCAGTATAAATCTGAATATATGCGTAATTCAGATGGAAAAGAACAACGCTATAAAGTAAATGATAAAGGCGAATTTGAATTAAAGGATGGTAATTTTATTGCAAATCCAAACAATTTTGGAAATGTCAATCTGAGCTTATCAAAGAGTTTTCAAGTTGAAGCAAAACAATTAATTGAAGACAACGATGGTGAATTCTATCGTAATTGGCGACCAGAAATTAATAATCCAGATGATATTTGGAACGAAATAGTTAAAGTTACCAAATTACCCGGGGTGACATCTGCACCTAAATTACAACCAATAGAAACCAGATTGGTCATGCTACAAACAGGAATGCGTGCACCTATGGGAATAAAAGTGAAAGGGCAAGATTTAAAACAAATTGAAGCGTTTGGGTTACAATTAGAAAGCTTTTTAAAACAAGTTGAAGGTGTTAAGGTAGAAGCCGTATTTGCTGATAGGATTGTTGGTAAACCCTACTTACTAATTGATATCGATAGAGAAAAAATAGCACGTTATGGTATTTCGGTTGAAGAGGTACAAAATGTTTTAAAAGTGGCTGTTGGCGGAATGCAAATTACACAAACTGTTGAAGGCCGTGAACGTTACGGAATTCGTGTGCGCTACCCGAGAGAATTACGTGCTAATCCTACTGATTTAGAAAACATCTACATTCCTGTTGAAAAAGGAAGTCCTATACCATTAAGTGAGTTGGCTAGTATCCAGTATGAGCAAGGTCCACAAGTAATTAAAAGTGAAGATACCTTTTTAGTCGGTTACATATTGTTTGATAAATTGGATGGTTTTGCAGAAGTAGATGTTGTAGAAAATGCACAGGCATTATTTCAGCAAAAAATTGATACTGGTGAACTAACAGTTCCTAAAGGAATAAGTTATCAATTTACAGGAACATACGAGAATCAATTGAGAGCAGAGAAAACACTTTCTGTTGTAGTACCACTTGCACTAGCCATTATTTTTTTGATATTGTATTTCCAATTTAAATCCATAACCACTTCATTAATGGTGTTTACAGGTATCACTGTAGCATTTGCTGGTGGTTTTATTATGATTTGGTTGTATGGTCAAGATTGGTTTTTCAACTTTAGCCTGTTTGGGGAGAATATGCGAGCGCTATTTAATATGAAAACCATCAATTTAAGTGTGGCTGTTTGGGTTGGTTTTATTGCCTTATTTGGTATTGCTACCGATGATGGTGTGGTAATGGCAACATATTTAACTCAAACATTTAACCGCGAACAACCAACAGACAAAATCAGTATTAGATTGGCAGCTTTACAAGCAGCTAAAAAACGTATTCGTCCTTGTTTAATGACTACAGTTACAACAATTCTCGCCTTGTTACCTGTATTGACATCTACAGGAAAAGGAAGTGATATTATGATTCCCATGGCAATCCCAATTTTTGGAGGAATGGTGATTGATATTACATCTTACTTTATTGTACCTGTATTGTATAGCTGGAGAGAAGAGTTTAAATTAAAAAGAAGCAACAAATGAAAAAAATAATTTTTATACTCGTAGGTTTTCTAATTTTTGGTTTTTCTCATGGGCAACAGTTAGAAACACTTATTGATGAAGCGTTAAAGAATAATCCTATAATTCAAAAATTCGAATTACAACATAGTATAGCTTCAGAAAAAGTAAAAGAAGTCAATACAATTCCAAATACAGAACTTGGAGTTGGATATTTTGTAAGTGAGCCTGAAACTAGAACTGGAGCTCAACGTTTTAAAATTTCTGCAAAGCAAATGATACCTTGGTTTGGTACAATCACAGCTAGAGAAAATTACGTTAGCTCATTAGCAGATGCTAAATATGAAGATATCGCAATTGCGAAACGAAAATTAGTTGTTTCTGTATCCCAATCTTATTATAAGCTTTTTACATTAAAAGCTAAGCAAAGTATTTTAGTTGAGAACATAGAGTTACTTAAAACATATGAAGCATTAGCTCTAACTTCTGTTGAAGTTGGCAAGGCTTCAGCAGTTGACGTATTACGATTACAAATGAGGCAAAATGAAATGGAACAACTGAAACAGGTTTTAGCTCAATATTATTTAGCAGAATTAACAGTGTTTAATAAACTCTTAAATAGAGATAAAGCTGTTAAAGTTGATCTGATAAATGAATTGACAATTCCTACTGATAATTTAGAACATGTAAAGGATTTAGCTTTGCATCCTGAATTGACTAAATACGATAAGTTATTTCAATCAATAGTACAATCAGAATTGTTAAATCAAAAAGACAATAAACCTATGCTGGGGTTTGGTTTAGATTATATAGCAGTTTCAGAAAGGCCCAATATGAATTTTAGCGACAACGGTAAGGATATCCTTATGCCAATGCTATCACTATCAATCCCTATTTTTAATAAAAAAAATAAATCAAAGACCAAACAGAATGAGTTAATGCAACAAGAAATTAGTTATCAAAAACAAGAACGGAAAAATATTTTAGAAACTACTTTAGATAAGGCCCTCAATAACAGAATTGCTGCGCAAATTAGCTACAATACACAAGCAAAAAATATAAAGCAAGCTAAAGATGCTGAAGAGATTCTTATTAAAAGTTATGAAACAGGAATGATTCATTTCATTGATATACTGGATATTCAAGAACTACAATTAAAGTTTCAATTAAACCAAATAGAATCGGTAAAAACCTACTATATACAAAATACGATAATCAATTACTTAACGCAACAATAATGAAACACACCTATCACATACATGGAATGACCTGTAATGGTTGTCGGAGTCACGTTGAAGAAACGCTTTCAAAAGTAAAAGCAGTTTCAAAGGTAGCTGTCAATCTAGAAAAGGCTGAAGCTACTATCCTAATGGTATCACATATTTCCATAGAAAAATTTCAAGATGCATTAAAACATGATGGAGGAAGATATAGCATTCATAAATCAAGAGAGCATCATCATATAGTTAAAAAAACAGTAGCACCAAATGGAAAAGGAACAGGTATATTTTATTGTCCAATGCATTGCGAGGGTGATAAAACTTATGCTAAAGTAGGTGATTGTCCGGTTTGCGGAATGGATTTAGTACCCTTAGAAGTAGATATTTCAGAAGAAGATAAAACCTATAAAAAACTATTAAAAAAGTTTTGGATTGCAGTAACCTTTACCCTACCAATATTTTTAATAGCAATGTCTGAAATGTTAGAGAACAATCCTTTGTATACTATTTTAGAGCAAAAAAAGTGGAATTGGATTCAATTTACATTATCAATTTCTGTAGTATTTTATGCTACTTGGATGTTCTTTAAACGTGCTTGGAAATCAATAAAAATAATGCAACTTAATATGTTTACCCTTGTTGGAATTGGTTCAGGTATAGCGTGGTTATTTAGTGTATTTGCAATGTTGTTTCCAGATGTGTTTCCATATGATTTTAAAACTGATGATGGTAACGTATTCGTATATTTTGAAGCAACAACTGTCATTCTTACATTAGTATTGTTAGGACAATTATTAGAAGCAAGAGCACATAGTCAAACAAGTGGAGCAATAAAGGAGTTATTAAAATTAGTGCCAGCAACAGTAATCTTAGTTATAGATGGAGAAGACAAAGTAATTGCTATTGATAAAATTGAAAAAGGAAATTTATTGCGTGTAAAGCCTGGAGAAAAAATTCCAGTCGATGGTAATATTATTGAAGGACATAGTAGTATTGATGAATCAATGATAACTGGGGAACCTATTCCTGTGGATAAGAATCTTGCTGACAAAGTGAGTTCAGGAACAATCAACGGTACAAAGTCATTCATAATGATAGCTGAAAAAGTAGGTTCAGAAACGTTGCTTTCTCAAATCATTCATATGGTGAACAATGCAAGTCGTTCAAAAGCACCTATTCAAAAGTTAGCAGATAAAATAGCTAAATACTTCGTCCCTATTGTATTAATTGTTTCTGTAATAACATTCACAGTTTGGGCTGTGTATGGCCCTGAACCAGCTTATGTTTTTGCATTTGTAAATGCAATCGTTGTATTAATTATTGCTTGTCCCTGTGCGTTAGGTTTAGCTACGCCAATGTCAGTTATGGTGGGTGTTGGTAGAGGCGCACAATCTGGTGTTTTGATTAAAAAAGCAGAAGCATTAGAGAAAATGAATAAGGTTGACACGCTTATTGTAGATAAAACAGGAACGATTACTGAAGGGAAACCATCTGTTGAAAAAGTAATTTCAACAGATTCTGTAGAAGAAATAACTTTAGTACAATACATAACATCCTTGAACCAGTATAGTGAACATCCTTTAGCTGAAGCGATTGTAAACTATGGCAAATCAAAAAATGTTTTAATTACAAAAGTAAATAATTTTGAAGCAGTAGCAGGAAAAGGAGTTACAGGAACAGTTGAAAATAAAAAAATTGCTTTAGGTAATGCTAAACTATTAGAACAATTCGCTATATACATTTCTGATAATTTAGTAAATAAAATCATTATTGAACAAGAACAAGGCAAAACGGTTTCATATATAGCAGTGGATAACGTCGCTGTAGGATATGTTACTATTTCCGATGCTATTAAAAAAACGAGCCAAAATGCTATTAAAGAATTACAAAACAAAGGTATAGAGGTAATTATGTTAACAGGAGATAATAAGAATACTGCTAAATATGTTGCTGAACAATTAAACCTAAAACATTATAAAGCAGATTGTCTTCCAGAAGACAAACTCAATGAAATAAAAGCACTTCAAGAACAAGGTAGAATAGTTGCAATGGCTGGGGATGGCATTAATGATGCACCTGCTTTGGCACAATCCGATGTTGGTATTGCAATGGGAACAGGTACAGATGTAGCTATCGAAAGTGCGTCCATAACTTTAGTAAAAGGTGATTTATTAGGCATTGTAAAAGCAAAAAAATTAAGTCATAATGTGGTTAAGAATATAAAACAGAATCTATTTTTTGCTTTTGTTTACAATGTGTTAGGAGTACCAATTGCAGCTGGTGTTTTATATCCAATATTTGGGCTATTACTATCACCAATGATTGCAGCATTAGCAATGAGTTTTAGTTCAGTGTCAGTAATAGCCAATGCGTTAAGATTAAGAAATATAAAAATATAGTAACATGAAGAAATATATAATTTATATCGGAATACTAGCTCTTGGGTTATTACTAGGTTGGTCACTTTTTGGTGATTCATCTAATACAGAATCAAACCATAATCACAATGAAACCTCTGAAACTGATCAGATGTGGACCTGTTCTATGCATCCTCAAATAATGCAACCTGAAGCGGGAGATTGTCCTATTTGCGGTATGGATTTAATTCCAGCCGAAGTTGGAGCTGAAGGATTAGCTGCAGATCAATTTAAATTGACAAAAAATGCTATGGCTTTGGCAAATATCCAAACGTCAATTATAGGAAATAATAATGCAGGTGATAATGGCATCACGATTTCTGGGAAAATTGCAGAAAATGAAGAAGCTAACGCAATACAAGTGAGTTATTTTTCTGGAAGAATAGAACGGTTGAATATTAGTTTTACAGGAGAAAAAGTCCGTAAAGGACAGTTATTAGCAACAATTTACTCACCAGAGTTATATACAGCTCAACAAGAATTAATTACAGCATTTTCTCTAAAAGAATCACAACCTGTATTATATAGAGCAGTACGTAATAAATTAAAATTGTGGAAACTATCGGAAAGTCAAATCAATCAAATAGAATTATCTGGTAAAGTTAAAGAGAGTTTTCCTGTGTATGCAACAGTTTCTGGTACTGTTTCAGAAAAATTAGTTGAACAAGGAGAATCCATAAGACAAGGGCAAGCGTTGTTGAAAATAGCTGATCTTAATACCGTTTGGGCCAATTTTGATGTCTATGAAAATCAAATCAATGCATTTAAAAAAGGGCAAGATATTACGATTACCACTAATACATATCCTAATAAAGTATTTACAGCAAAAGTAGATTTTATAGACCCTATTTTAAGCACGAGAACACGTACAGTTACCTTAAGAGCTGTTTTAAATAATACCAATGATGTGTTTAAACCAGGAATGTTTGTTAAAGGAAAAGTGGAAACAAACACAAAAAATATTGAGAAACAAGTATATGTCCCTGCTTCTGCTGTATTATGGACGGGAAAACGCTCGATTGTTTATGTGAAATTGAAAGCTGATGAGCCTATTTTTGAAATGCGTGAGGTAAGTTTAGGTACTAAACTAGGTGATAATTATGAAATTAAAAATGGATTGCAATCGGGTGAAGAAATTGTAACAAATGGTGCATTTACCATTGATGCTGCGGCACAGT
>Ga0209291_1003878_pt1 | contig 10692 bp, 8 predicted proteins | sample GOMGulsemesocosm_FD_184633 | JGI IMG/M metagenome (GOLD analysis project Ga0209291, IMG submission 184633) | Methane-oxidizing microbial communities from mesocosms in the Gulf of Mexico - GOM9B Gulf of Mexico (SPAdes) (version 2) | ecosystem: Environmental > Aquatic > Marine > Cold seeps | place... | reverse complement strand
CCACTCACCATCATAAGTAGGTGTTAGAATTGGTTTTGAAAGTTTAGTCCATGGACCTGTAGGAGAGTCAGCTTTTGCCATGGCAACGACATTAATTTCATAACCATTTTTCTTTTCCGCTTGATAGGTTAAATAATACTTACCCCCTGCCACTAATATATTAGTAGTGAAAACGCTTAAATCATCATATTCGCCATCAGCTCCCCTTTTAACAGCAGCAGCTTGTTCTTTCCATTCAATACCATCAGTGCTTGTTGCGTACCAGATATCAGCATTTAACCAACTTAACTTAGGATCTTCAGAGCGTGTGTACCAAACATAATAAGTATCGCCAACTTTAATAATTGAGCTTGGATCACGGCGATGAACACCTTTCTCATAACCTAAACCTTTAATAGGTTGATATGAAAAACGAGCATATAGCTCATTGTCACTATCATTAATCTCATGCCGTTGCATTGCTGAGCTTAATGATAGGGTTTGTGTTGCATCAGAGGTTATAGAGTTTGTCGCTTTAGCCTGATAAACCGACAATGACCACATCATGCAAGAGACTAACAACACCATTTTATGGATATTTTTCATTGTTATTTAACTCATTTATTAAAAGGATTATTGTAAAACGCAATAACAGCCGAACAACAACAACATTGTTAATTGTTCACAATTTAGCGTGTTTTCAAAAAAAGCGCAGTAATAAAACTGCGCTTTTAAGTTTTTGTTATTTAGCGTTTGTTACTTTTAACGTCCAAACATGCTCTGCAGGTAATTTACCCGGTAGTAGCGTTGGTAATACAACTTCCACGCCGCCATTCACCGCTTTAAACTCTAAATCAGCATCAATACCTAACATTGTAATCTTAGTGTTAGTATTAATTTCAATATCTTTAATTGTCATTTTATTATTACTAGGCCATGAAGGCATCATCGCATATACATTGTTATCCTTTTGAGTAAAGAATAACTCTTTAACCGCATATCCTTCCGGAGGGTTTAAAGTAACGGCTAGTACGTCGTAACCACCATGGCGTCTATCACCAAAACTTTCCGCATCATTAAAACCTGGGTTAATACCTGCAGACCATTGGGCATCATGTTTCCACATACGTGTACCGTATATAGCCTCACCATTGACCTTCATCCATTTCCCCATTTCAATCAAGCGATCTTCCATAATAACAGGAATACGACCATCTGCTGTCGGGCCAATATCTAATAGAAAGTTACCACCACGACTGACAATATCAACTAACATGAAAACCAGTTTTTGGGTGGAATTATAATCGGCTAATGTCTCGTTTCTATTAAAACCAAAAGAAAAGCCAATACCACGATTTTCTTCCCATGGTTGGGTATTATCCGCTAAGCCTGCACCATATTCAGTGGTGTAATAGCCCCCATGATTTTTACGAACTTTGCCCCAGCGGTCATTAAATACAACGCTATCTTTTACTGACGACTCTTGGGTTAACCAATCAAGAAATTCAAGACTACGCCATTTTGAATAATCCATGATCCAATCACCATCAGTAAAAAATACTTCAGGTTTATACTTTTCAACTACCTCATACATTTGTGGCAACATCACCTGATCAACATATTCAGCTTTGCTTTTTTCCCATACAGGATTAAACCAATCCCAAAGCGAATAATATAAGCCCATTTTAACGTCAGTCTTGTTTACTGCATTAGTTAACTCGCCAACTAAGTCTCGTTTAGGGCCAACTTCTTGGCTGTTCCAAGGCATCGCAAAACTATCTGAAGCATGTTTATTAGGCCATAAGGTGAAACCGTCATGATGTTTACTCGTTAGTACAACGTATTTTGCCCCTGCATCCTGAAAAACATTTGCCCAATGGTCGGGATCAAACATTTCCGCAGTAAATTCAGGTGCAAATTCAGCGTACTGTTTATCTTTACCATAATTTTTATCATGAAATTCATTGGTTTTATCGTGACGCAACTGCTTCTTTTGCTTGACTGGGAAACCGTCTTTGTTATGCCAATACCATTCAGAGTAAGTTCCTTTGATGGCATATGAAGGAACAGAATAAACGCCCCAATGAATAAAAATGCCAAATTTTGCATCTTGCCACCAAGTTGGGACTGGACGGCTATCAATCTTTTGCCAATCCTGTTCTGCTCTTGTCGAGTCTAGGTACTTACCTGCTTGCCCTGCTTCTTGCTTAACATTATTCGCGAATAGTTCTGGCGAAAGAGCCATCAGCATTAGCGGAATTAGAGTAATTAATTTAGTCAATTTTTCAACCTACATAAATGTCTTTTATAAACAATAAACAAGTTTACAGGAATTTACAATAGTAAATTTAAATATATTAATAACTATTCAAATGATTGCATTAACGTTAGCTCTAATCAATTTGACGTACCTACTTCAATTTTATAGCTAATAGCTATTTTATTAGGTGCTGTAAATGGGGTGGTAATTTCCAAACCTTTTTCTGTCATCTCCCAAAATATTTCTTCTGGAGAGTCAACTACAGAAATTTTCTGTATCTGTAAATTTGGTGAATTGAGTTTAGATAAACTTTTAAGGGTCACTTTTTTGTTACTACCTGGCCAACCCATTTGAATTGCATAGATAATGTTATTGTTTTGTGTAAAACGTATATTCTCGTGATTATAGTCACCGTTCATTTCAACAAAATGCCCCGAAGATATTAAACGTTTTGGCCCTTCACCATAAACTTTAAATGGCCTTGTATTATATATAGCTTCAGCATTAGCTCTTAACCACTTCCCTACTCCCAATAGAGAGTCCTTCTGTGTTTGGGGAATTACTCCATTCGCTTTTGGGGATATATTCAATAATAATTGGCCATTTTTACTGACAATATCAATAAGAGTATGAACAATTTCTTTGGATGATTTTATGTCTAATTCTTCAGTATATGACCAACTTCCAGTTGTCGTCCATGTACCAGCACTGATTGTGTCATCTGTTAACCAACTGTATGGTGTTGATTGATCCAGTCTGCCTTTTTCAAAATCAACAACGGCAACAGACTGGGGCATATCTTCTTGTTTATATGTGATCATGACATCTTTACCCCATCGTTCAGCTGCATTTAAGTAGTAAGCAGCAAATTTTTGACGATTTTTTTCAGGAATGCGGTCTAACCAAGAGTCAAACCAGATCATATCGGGCTGATAGTTATCTATAACTTCTTCTAACTTTCCATTCCACATTTCAAGCCATGCTTGACGAGGCATAGAGCCGTAGAGCTTTTGTAGGTCAGCAGAGTCTTTAACGTCAATGTTATTACGTAACATGTACTGCTCACGTCCATAATAATGCCATTGCCTGCGCATTTTGCCGGCTTGTTCACCAGGGTCTCCGCCTTTTGCATGATGAAAAGTGGTAATAAATTTCATATCACGTTTGCGAATAGCTTTTGCCATTTCGCCAACAACATCCCGCTTTGGTCCGGTGTCAGCAGAATTCCAAGGTGTTAGCTCAGAGTCCCACATTGCATAACCGTCATGATGTTCAGCTACAGGTCCTGCAAATTTCGCCCCTGATAAATAAAACAAATCAGCCCATTCTTCCGCATTAAAATTACTGGCGGTAAACTTTGGGATCAAATCATGATACTCAACGTTCTTTGGCTCACCAAATGCTTGTTTATGATGCTCATGTTCACGAAATGTTTGAAAGCCAACGCCTAAGTTATAGTTACGCTTTTGCTTATTCTCAACAGGCTTAATACCACTTGGATGACCATACATTGTACGTGGGTAATGTTCATTGCCAAATGCGGGTACCGAATATGGCCCCCAATGAAAATAAATACCAAATTTCGCATTTTTAAACCATTCAGGTGCTTCCTTATGTTTAGACAAAGAATCCCAATCAGCTGAATATTTGGTTGAAAGTACTGTACTACTTGTTAAAACTAACAAGCCTGCAACTAATGATATACATCGCATTTAATCGTTACCTTTTTGTTGAATGAACAAGTGATTCTTTAGTAAATCGAATATTTTCTTTTTTAAACTTTTTATTCGATTTTCCAGTAAGGTTGGTTTCAAACCGCATTAAGTGAGGCCACGGTTGATTTTTACGTTGAGCCACATGTGAGATCCCCCAAGTAATACCTGCCCCATTTTTTGTATCGTTGTAGGCATCGGGTATGTATGGTCCAGCGGCATCAGGTGGTAATACAATGTGCGATTTAATCTCGAAATTTACCCCATCAGGAGACCATTGAATCGTATTCTTTTCTGGTCCATTAGCAGTGACTAAAGCGGCAATACCAGATTTATATGGCCAAAGTACTACCTCATGCCCACTATTAAGAACAGGGTTTTTAGGATGTTTAGTAAAAGGACCAAAAGGGTTGTCTGCCGTGGCTAGTCCTCCTGAAAAATCAGGATATGTTAGTTTTGTATTTCCCGATAAGCCCATTGGGTGTGCTTTGTAATAAAGGTGAATTTTACCATTGAATACCAACAAAAATGGGTCGTGTACTTTTAGACTGTCAAAGTCTCCTTCTTCCTCAATTAAAGAACGGATAGGTTTCTCACCTTTCCATTTGCCACTTTTACCTGTTTTCAATATCGGCTCTGGATGACGATACCATGGCCCTGAAGGGCTTTTTGCCCAACTCATACCAATAACATTCTTGCTTCTTTGATTATAGGGCCACTTTACTGCTTGATAATAAAGATAAAACTTCTCTTTCCATTGCAAAACACCCGGTGTAAAGACACTACGATCATCAAATTTACCTTTGGGTCCACGAGGAACAGCAACCCCTTGTTCTTGCCATGTAACACCATCTTTTGATGTTGCATAAAAAATGTCAGCCATATCCCATGTATTAGCCGGGGTATTTTCATCCGCATTTTGGTAACCTAGTGGAGGTTTATCCATCGTCACTTTGGTGTAATATACATAATAAATACCACCAACCTTAATTATTTGGCTGGCATCTCGGCGGCTCACACCTTCCTCCATTTCCAAGCCTTTTAATATGCTATAGCTAAAAGATGAATAGAATTCATTATCCCTTGGATTTTCGCGATTCCACTGATCTTGGTATCGCTTCATTGCCAAACTTAAGTGTTGCTCGCTTTCTATTATATTGGCATTCGTTATTGTCACCCCTAGTACTAGACTAACAAGACAAATCCCTAGCTTTATTAAAGACACTCTTTTCTCCTCTAAATATTAAATATACTTGAACATAACTGACAAAGAACACCACTTAAAAATTTAAAAATTAAAAGTAACGTGTAAAACCTACATGAATTTACATGAATTTACAATACCGCCCACTTAACAAACTACAGAATAAAAACCAACATTTCAATCACTTAGCTTTAAACGCAATTCTTTGTGTTGATTTAAGGAAAAATTACTTTCAATTAACCAGCTTTAAGTGTACTTTATATTTAAAATACACATTTGCATTATTAATATATTATTTCTGCAAATATTACAAACTTAAAATTAAGTAATTTAAAAATGATGAAATCGATCACTTGTAATAAACCCGGCGAATTAGTAATAAACACATCAAAAAAACCTGTGCCTCAAGCAGGTGAAGTATTATTAAAGATTCGTTGTATTGGTGTCTGTGGAACAGACATTCATGCTTATGGTGGGAATCAACCATTTTTCTCATACCCTCGTGTACTGGGCCATGAATTAGCAGGAGAAATAGTAGAACTCGGTGACGGGGTAGATTTACCTCTTGGTAGCTCAGCTTTTATTATTCCTTATTTAGAGTGTGGGCAATGTGTTGCCTGTAACGCAGGTAAGCCAAATTGTTGTACCAATATTGAAGTTATTGGTGTACACAAAGATGGTGGCATGTGTGAGTACCTTGCAGTGCCAGCTGATCATGTTGTTATTACCGAAGGTGTCTCCTTTGAACAACTCGCGATTGTTGAATGTTTAGCAATAGGTGCCCATGCGGTAAGGCGTGCAAATGTCAGTAAGAATGACACAGTAATGGTTTTAGGTGCTGGCCCTATAGGGTTAGGCGCGGCTCAATTTGCCAAAGTAACAGGAGCAAAAACACTGGTTGCTGATATTAATGAAGAGCGTTTATCATTTTGTGATAAAGAATTCGATTTTGAAGGTAAAGTTGATTGTAAAGGTGACGTTCAAGCACAGCTAGTCGAATTAACTAATGGTGAAATGCCAACGGTAATAATTGATGCGACAGGTAACCCAAAAGCCATGGAGTCAACCATAGGCTGGCTTGCACATGGCGGTACGATAGTCTTTGTCAGCGTGGTAAAAGCTGATATATCGTTCAATGATCCTGAGTTTCATAAACGTGAAACAACGTTGATGGGCAGTCGAAATGCGACAAAAGAAGATTTTCAACATGTAGTCGACTGTATGAAATCAGGGCAAGTAAAATCAGCAAATATGGTAACTCACCGCACCACATTTAATGAATTTACCAAGGTATTCCCTGAATGGGTAAAACCAAACTCAGGTGTTGTCAAAGCTATTATTGAAATGGATTAGAGAAAGAATATGCGTATAGATGCTCATCACCATTTGTGGCAATACAATTCGATTGATTATGACTGGATTGATGAATCAATGTCAGTCATTAAGAAAAGCTTTTTAATAAATGAATTAAAAGAAGTTCTTGATAAAAATGATATTGACGGTTCAATTGTTGTTCAAGCAAGGCAGTCTATCGAAGAAACCAATTGGTTGCTCGAACTAGCCACTGAAAGTGATGAAATCAAAGGTGTTGTCGGTTGGATTGATTTAAAAAGTGAAACGCTAAACGATCAATTAACACAATATATAACGCATAAAAAGCTCGTTGGCTTTAGGCATGTATTGCAAGGAGAAACTGATCCTAACTTTATGTTAGACGAACGCTTCATTTCCGGGCTAAAGCTACTGGAAAAATTTGGTTTCACCTATGACTTACTCATTCATGCTCATCAATTGCCAACAGCTGTTGAAATGCTGGAGAAAGTCCCTGAATTGAAGGTTGTTATTGATCATATTGCCAAACCTGAGATTAAAACAGGTCAGAACTTCTCTCGTTGGCAATTGGGTATGGAAACCTTAGCAAACAATCCAAATATCTATTGCAAAGTATCAGGAATGGTCACCGAAGCCGATTGGGATAATTGGCAATATAAAGACTTTGTTCCCTACCTAGATAGTTTATTTCAGAGTTTTGGCAGTGAACGTTTGATGTTCGGCTCTGACTGGCCTGTTTGCTTAATAGCAGGAGAATACTCTGAAATAAAACAAATTGTCTATGATTATTTGTCCAGTAAAAATAAACAAACAATCGACAATATATTTGGCATCAATGCGGCAAAATTTTATCAATTAAATTAAATCGTTTTTATTCAACAGACCGCAGTTTACAAGCTACTTAGCGATTTAAGTTGACTCAATATCTCGATATTTGTTAACGAACAGGAAATATTAATAATGAACTCTCATTCATCAGAAACTAAAGCATTTATTCAAGTGCACCCTAACGACAATGTTGTTGTCGCACTTGAAGATTTATCCAAAGGGTTTGTTTTCACTGTTAACAACAAAACTATCGAGATTTTTGAAGATATTGCTCGAGGGCATAAAATTGCCTTAACAAAAATTGAAATGGGTAAAGAAATTGTAAAATATGGCTATTCAATAGGCTACACCACAGAAAATGTAAAACAAGGTTCATGGGTGCATAGTCATAACTTAAAAACAGCACTTACCGGTGAAGAAAGTTACCAATACCAAACAAAAGCAACAAGTAAAGTTGAACCAATTACTGAAATGCCTAGCTTTTTAGGTTACCGCAGAACAAGTGGCTTTGTTGGAATTCGTAATGAACTTTGGATTATTAATTCAGTAGGTTGTGTTAATCATACGGCTCAAGCCTTAGTCAGACAATGTAAAGAAAGATACGCAGATAAAGCCGATGACTTCCTAGCCGTCACACATCCTTTTGGTTGCTCACAGCTCGGAGATGATTTAAGTCAAACTAAACGATTATTAGCCAATTTAGCTTCTAATCCAAACGCTGGCGGCGTATTGCTGCTTGGCTTAGGTTGTGAAAACAATCAATTGAGTGAACTTATTAAATCGTTACCTTCAGAGTTAACATCACGTTTTTCATATTTTAATGCACAAGAAGTCGATGATGAAGAAGCTGAAGGCATGAAGCATATTGAGGCACTGCTAGAGCAAATGTCTAACGATGTACGAGAGCCCTGCCCAATTTCAGATCTGACCGTTGGTATGAAATGTGGAGGCTCAGACGGCTTGAGTGGTTTAACGGCGAATCCACTGTTAGGTAGAATTACCGAGAAACTAAGTCATTATGGCGCTACTGTTATTTTAACCGAAACACCAGAAATGTTTGGAGCTGAACAAGTGTTAATGAATAACGCGGCTTCTGAACCAGTATTTAATCGTATCGTCGAGCTAGTTAGTGATTTTAAAGATTATTTTATTAAAAATAATCAACCTGTTTACGAAAACCCTTCTCCCGGCAATAAAATGGGTGGATTAACCACCTTAGAAGAAAAGTCATTAGGTGCTATCCAAAAAGGTGGTAATGCGACTGTACAAGACGTCATCAAATACGGCGAAAAGGCCAGTGCAAAAAATGGCATCACACTATTACAAGGGCCGGGGAATGATGCTGTTTCGTCAACAGCTTTAGCGGCAAGTGGCGCTAACATGGTGTTATTCACAACGGGTAGAGGAACACCTTTAGGAGTACCTGTACCGACAGTAAAAGTGGCTTCAAACTCTTCACTTGCTACACGTAAAAAGCATTGGATTGATTATGATGCCGGACAATTATTATTGGTTGATAAACCTCAACAAGCATGTATTGAAGAATTTTTTCAATTACTCATAGATATTGCTTCTGGTTTATCGACAAAAAATGAAATAAATCAATTTAAAGAAATTTCAATATGGAAAGGCGGCGTCACGCTTTAACGTTTATCCATCAATCTTTATTGTACAAAACAAGTGAATTAATATGAATTTATCTAAAGAAAACTTAAAATATGTAGCGCATAACCAGAGTATTGTGACGCCAACTTACGATCGAGAAAACACTCAAATAGGCATCGTACATTTAGGCCCCGGAGCTTTTCATCGTGCACACCAAGCAGTATACACAGAAAATGCAATGAATCTTTCGGGAGGAGACTGGGGAATATGTGGTGTTTCATTACGCAGTGCCACGGCAAGGGATGTTTTAGCTAAACAGGATAATTTATATACTTTAGCCATTCTTGATAAAAACATTCATTACCAAGTAATAGGTGCAATTAAAGAAGTACTCGTCGCTAGCGAGCAATCACATCTAGTGATGCAACGTTTGAGCGCTGAGACAACAAAACTAGTAACGCTAACTATTACTGAAAAAGGCTATTGCCTTGGTGCTGATGGCAGACTCGATATTACTAACCCAGATATCGCTCATGATTTATCAAACCGATGTGAACCTATCAGTGCAATTGGTTATATCGTACAGGCATTGGCGCAACGACAGATCAACAACATTGCCCCGTTTAATGTATTAAGTTGCGATAATGTTTCTGGCAATGGCGATAAACTTCGCCGTGCAGTGATCGATTATGCTCAAAAACTAGATGTGGACCTAGCTTCTTGGATAGAAGTAAATGTCGCTTTTCCAAATGCTATGGTTGACAGTATCACCCCTAAAACAGAAGCCTATACAGTTGATACCGTTTCAAAAGTGATTGGCGCAAATGATGAATGGCCTATTCAACGAGAAGAGTTTACTCAATGGGTAATAGAAGACAATTGGCAAGGAAGTCGTCCTGATTGGCATAAGGTTGGCGTAGTATTTACCTCTGATGTTGATGGTTTTGAAAAAGCTAAATTACGACTACTTAATTGCTTACATTCGACACTTGCCTATGCCGGCTCACTCGCTGGCTTTGAAACCGTATATGAAGTTACCAGTGATGAAACATTTTATCGTTTTATTTCAAAGCTCGCAGATAATGAAATCATCGGTTCATTTGAACCACCTAAAGAGTTAGACGTTGAAAAGTACGGTAAAGAAATTATTGAACGCTTTTTAAATCCAGAAATTCGTCATTTGCTTGCCCAAATAGCTTGGGATGGTTCGCAAAAACTGCAAATGCGTGTTTTACCTATTATTAGGGATAATTTAGCCCTCAATCGCTCTACTAAGATGCTTTGCTTGTCTCTCGCTTGTTGGTTCGAATTTGTCTGTCGTGCATTGAAAAACAACGAAGAAATTGTTGACCCGCTCGCCAATGTTTTTGCCAAAATGCCAGCGCTCGTTGAAAACGATGTACCTGCCATTGTTGATGCCTTTCTAAGTATCGAGTCTGTCTTTGGTGATGATTTAAAAACGAACACTGACATTAAATCACAATTAATAGAGAGCTTAACGGCTTTGAAAGCCTCACAATTAACTGATATTAACGATGTTGTGGAGCAGTTATGTTAGCGCAAAACTTTCAATCGTTAGTACAAAATAGTCCAATATTACCGGTATTAAGCATGAGTAGTGTTGATGACGCAGTAAATGTTAGTCGTGCGTTATTTGCCGGTGGTATCACTTGCGCTGAAATAGTATTGAGAACACCGCAGGCTCTAGATTGCATTAAAGCTGTTAGCGATCAAGTGCCAGAAATTACTATAGGTGTGGGTACGTTACTCCA
>Ga0209291_1003875_pt1 | contig 10699 bp, 9 predicted proteins | sample GOMGulsemesocosm_FD_184633 | JGI IMG/M metagenome (GOLD analysis project Ga0209291, IMG submission 184633) | Methane-oxidizing microbial communities from mesocosms in the Gulf of Mexico - GOM9B Gulf of Mexico (SPAdes) (version 2) | ecosystem: Environmental > Aquatic > Marine > Cold seeps | place... | reverse complement strand
ACCAGAATTAGTAAAACCAATGCGTGAAGAGTTATCTTCATTTGGTTTTGATGAAGCACATACTGCTGAGGCTGTAACTGCTGTATTAGCAAAAGAAGGAACTACTTTAGTTGTGGTGAATTCTGTTTGTGGTTGTGCGGCAAGAAATGCACGTCCAGGAGCAAAAATGTCTTTAGAGAACGCGAAAAAGCCAAGTAATTTAGTTACTGTTTTTGCGGGAGTTGATAAAGATGCTGTAAATGAAGCACGTAGTCATATGATGCCTTTTCCTCCGTCATCACCATGTATGGCATTGTTTAAAGATGGAGAGTTAGTGCACATGTTAGAGCGTCATCATATTGAAGGTAGGCCAGCGGATATGATTGCTGAAAACTTAAAAGATGCTTATAACGAGTTTTGCTAAGTCGAACTCACCAGTGGGATTAAGATAATAAAACCACTAATACACGAATTTTGTGTGTTAGTGGTTTTTTTTTGTATTGTATGTATAAGTTGTTTTGATGGCTCTTTTTGGTCTTATTTACATTTTAGTGTCATTCTGAATTTATTTCAGAATCTCATCAACTAGATATTAAATTTTTTATAATGAGAACCTGAAATATCCCGATAGCTATTGGGGCAGGGTTAACGAATTCATTTATGAAGAATTCCGACAATTATAATTTTTTTCAATTTATAACCTTCTAAACATGTTACAATGAACAAAAATCAAATAATAGAAAACACCGTTACTTTTGTAAAAGAAACATTGAAAGATGCCGAAGGTGGGCATGATTGGTTTCATATAGAGCGTGTTTATAAGAATTCATTATTGATTGCAAAAAGTGAAGAAGTTGATGTTTTTATAGTTGGCTTAGGAGCTTTATTGCATGATATAGCTGATTCTAAATTTCATAATGGAGATGAAACTGTTGGGTCAAAAATAGCGACTCACTTTTTAGAAGATCAAGATGTAGATAAAGAAGTGATTGATCATATAGTACAAATAATAGATAATATATCTTTTAAAGGAGGAAAAGTAGTGCGTACTTTTTCTTCAAAAGAATTGGATGTTGTTCAAGATGCAGATAGATTGGATGCAATAGGAGCAGTTGGAATCGCAAGAACATTTAATTATGGAGGTTTTAAAAACAGAGCAATTTATAATCCAGGAATTCAACCAGCATTAAACATGACTAAGGAGGAGTATAAAAATTCCACGGCGCCATCTATAAATCATTTTTATGAGAAGTTGTTGCTGTTAAAAGATAAAATGAATACCGAAACGGGAATGCAATTGGCGCAAAAACGTCATGAATTTATGGAAAGGTATTTAGAACAGTTTTATGCCGAGTGGGAAGGAAAAGTATAATTAAGACTTGTTTTTTATGTAATTTTAAAAAAATAAGTTTAATTCCTTAATTAAAGTAATATATAGTGATGAGAAACCTGTTGTTAATTTCGCTTGCATTGATTGTTACTAATATTTTATGGTCACAAGAAGTTTGTTTTGAAGGGTACATTTCAAGAGATTATAAAAAGGCAATTGAATTTCATGTTGTTGATATAAGAAATAATCAAAAAATAACATTCAGAAGAGAAAAGAAAAACAAATTAATATTATTTAATGATCAGTCATTAGTGCTTTTTAAAAGAAAAATTCTTTTAAAAGGAGGAGATACTTTAATTACTGTTCTCAATCGTAAAAAATATAAACTCAGTACAGGGGAATTTGTTGTTCGAGAAAAGGTTAAAAATGGTTGGAAGTATTTATTGGAAGATAGGGTGGTATTAGAAATTACATATATCTATAATCAGGAGGTGAATAGCTATGCTTTGCGAGCAATAAGTGAAGAGAATAGTGATGCGGTTCTAAATTTAATACTTTTAAATTTAGGAAGGATAGATAAGAATATTCAAATGGATAATGACTTTGATGATGTTTTTTGGGCTGCTATTCAAATAGTAGGTGGAATATTTTTGCATTAATAAATAATCGACTTACTGGCTTAAAAAGCCAGTAAGTCTTTGATTATAATTTACTCTTCATTTTCTAAAGAATTCCATCCTTGTGCTTTCAGCTCTATTTTCTGATTACCACGAGTAATCAAGTTCATTCCTTCTGAAGCATCAGTCATATGCCCGATAATGGTAAAATTAGGGTTTGCCTTAATTTTAGGGAAATCTTCTTGAGAAACCGTAAATAACAATTCATAATCCTCTCCTCCGCTTAGCGCAATAGTGGTACTATCCATGTTAAACTCTTCGCAGGCGGAAATTACTTGTTGGTCTAACGGAATTTTATCTTCATATAAATTGCACCCAACTTCAGATTGTTTGCATAAATGCATTATTTCAGAAGATAATCCGTCGCTGATATCAATCATTGAAGTTGGTTTCACTTCTAAATCTTTTAACAATTTGGAAATATCCTTTCGCGCTTCTGGTTTTAATTGGCGTTCAATTAAATAAGAGTATTGATCTAAATCTGGTTGATTATTAGGGTCTGCTTGGAAAACTTGCTTTTCGCGTTCTAAAATTTGAAACCCTAAATATGCAGCTGCTAAATCTCCAGTTACAACTAGCAAATCGTTCGTTTTTGCACCATTACGATAAACAATATCTTCTTCATTAGCTTCACCAATTGCAGTAATACTAATGAGTAATCCGGTTTTTGAAGATGTAGTATCGCCTCCAACAACATCAATATTGTATGTTTTGGCAGCAGCATAAATTCCTTCATATAATTCTTCAATAGCTTCCAGGGGAAATCTATTTGAAACAGCAATGGAAACAGTTACCTGAGTAGCGGTGGCATTCATGGCGTAAATATCCGATAGGTTTACCATAATAGCCTTATAGCCTAAATGTTTTAGAGGCATGTATGATAAATCAAAATGAATTCCTTCCACTAATAAGTCAGTAGATACAACTGCTTTTTTGTTTTTAAAATCCAATACAGCAGCATCATCACCAATTCCTTTTAATGTTGACTCTTGTGTAATTTTAAAATTCTGAGTTAAATGGTCAATTAATCCAAATTCACCTAGTTCAGCAATGGATGTTTTTTTCTGGTTCTTGTCTTCTATCATACTGCAAAAATAGGATTTTTGAGGCTAATATATAGCTTACTAAAATGATTAATATTTAAATGATTACATTTACAAACCTGTAAAAAAATAATCCCCCGTATATAAACATGAAAAAATCAACCCAAATTTTCAAACACCTTTTTTTAATAGTAGTTGCTTTTGCTTTTGTAAATTGTTCAGATGACGTAGATGATGTTATTCAGGATAACGATGGTGATCTTATATCAAATCAGTCAGATAATTGCATTGATATTGCAAACGAAGATCAATTGGATGGCGATGGTGATGGTATTGGAGATGCGTGTGATGATGATTTAGATAATGATGGTGTTTTAAATGACGATGATAATTGCCCGTTAATAGCAAATTCGAATCAAGAAGATGCTAATTCAAATGGTGTTGGTGATGTTTGTGAAGGGGCGCAATTTCCATGTGAAAATGGATTTGCATATATTTATCCTTGTGATGGCTATGATTTAATGGCACATATTCCTATTGTTGATTTGGGAGGTGTAGGTGCTGAAGGGAATGATTCTTGGGGTTGGACAGATCCTACAACAGGAAAAGAATACGTTTTGATGGCTACTACTACAGGTTCTGCATTTGTAGATATATCTAATCCTTCGGTGCCAGTATTGTTAGGAGTACTTCCAACGGCTACAGGAAATAGTATTTGGAGAGACATTAAAGTGTATCAAAACCATGCGTTTATAGTAAGTGAAGCCTCTGGGCATGGAATGCAAGTGTTCGATTTAACACGATTGCGTAATGTGGCTAATCCTCCTGAAACATTTACTGCTGATGCACATTATACTGATTTTGGAAATGCTCATAATATTGTAATTAATGAAGAAAGTGGTTACGCTTATGCAGTAGGTACTAGCACATTTAGTGGAGGGCCACACTTTATAAATATTCAAAATCCATTAGCTCCAGTAGCGGCTGGAGGGTATGCTACGGATTCCTATTCGCACGATGCACAGGTGATTACGTATAATGGACCTGATGCAGATCATATTGGGAAAGAAGTTTTAATAGGGAGTAATGAAAATGAAATAGTTATTGTTGATATTAGTGATAAAGCAAACCCAACAAATATTTCAAGTATCAGTTATAATAATATAGGATATACACATCAAGGTTGGTTTACGGAAGATTTTAGGCATTTTATGGTTGGTGACGAAACAGATGAATTAGGTTTTGGTGGAAACACGAGAACTTTGATTTTTGATTTTTCAGATCTTGATAACCCGGTATTTAATACAGAGTATTTTGGTGAAACAGAAGCTATTGATCATAACCTTTATGTGAAAGGAAATTTATGTTACCAAGCAAATTATACCGCTGGAGTACAGGTGTTAGATGTGTCAGATATTGAAAATAATGTATTAACTCAAGTAGGTTCTTTTGATACTTATCCAGCAGATAATAATACTGCTTTCCATGGTGCTTGGAATGTGTATCCATATTTTGCTAGTGGTAATATTATTATTAGTGATATTGAAGGAGGTTTATTTATTATCCGTAAAAGTGGAAGTTAAAAAGGTGAGGTATATAGTTAACATATTTTTACTTAGTTTATTCATCCTTGCTTGTTCAGATGACCAGATAATTCAATTGCCCAGCAACAATGTTTCTAAAGAAACGGAATGGGTAAAAACTTTTGGTGGCTCAAAAAATGAGCAAGCTAAGTCTATTGTAAAAACAGATGATGGAGGATATGCGGTTTTAGGATTCACTCAAAGTAATGATGGTGATGTTTCCGACAAACCTGGTGTAAGTTTTGATTATTGGCTGATGAAATTCGGAGCTAATGACGAGCTGCAATGGGATAAAACTTATGGAGGAACTCTTGACGATAAAGGCACAAAACTCATTCAAACGCAAGATGGAGGCTATGTAATAGTAGGCTATAGCCAAAGTAATGATGAAGATGCAACTCAAAATGCTGGTTCTCATGATTTTTGGATGGTGAAATTAAATAGCTCTGGTACCGTTTTATGGGAGAAATCATTAGGGTATGTAGGTTTAGATAAAGCGTTATCTGTAATACAAGTATCTGATGGTGGTTATGTTGTAACCGGAATTATTGATGTAACTGCTTCCGGAGGTGCTGGGAATAGCAAGGCTGTGATGCATGCTGGTGGTGATTTTTGGGCTGTAAAGCTTAATGCAAATGGCGATACGTTGTGGACCAAATATTTTGGCGGAGGATTAAGTGAAATTCCAAATGATTTAATAGAAACTCAAGACAATGGATTTATATTAGTTGGAACTTCTGATAGTGCTGATGTTGATATTTCAAATAATAAAGGAGGCTACGATTTTTGGCTAGTAAAAATAGATGCAAATGGTGTTTTGGTTTGGGAAAAATCTTTTGGAGGATCAGAGATTGATGAAGCATACGCGATTACGGCCACTGAAGATGGAAATTATGTAGTAGTTGGAGATACTAGAAGTGTAAATGTAGATGTGTCGCAAAATAGTGGTTCTGCTGATTTATGGCTGATTAAAATTACACCAAGCGGAAATTTAATTTGGGAAAAAACTTTTGGCGGGATTAGTTTCGATGCTGGAAGATCAGTAGCAAAAACAGAAGACAATGGGTTTTTAATTGCTGGGAGTTCTAGAAGTGTAGAAGGAAACCTAACGGTTAATAACGGTCAGAATGATGCTTGGGTTATGAAAGTGAGTAGCTCGGGGGTATTAGAATGGCAGAAAACTGTTGGTGGTTCGCAAATAGATTTTGCCTACGGAGCAGTAGAGTTGAATGATAAAAAAGTCGTACTAGTTGGCGAATCAAGTAGTAGTGATTTTGATATTATAGAAAATAAAGGATTTACCGATTTATTAATAGCGAAAATAAAATGAAAAAATTAGTAGCAATAATAGTATTGATTATAGTAGTATTAAGTTCTTGTGTAGAAGAAGATATACCAGGGTTGCAAAACACTAATGTGTCATTAAACTTTAAGCATAATTGGGATGGAGCCAATGTGTCGAGTACGGATTTTAATACTATTCAATATTTCAATGAAAATAATGATGAGCTAAGTATAGAAAAACTACGTTATTTAATATCAGATGTTACCTTTCATAAAGCAAATGGAGAAACCATTGTTATTGAAGGATATAATTTAGTAGACGTAGCTAATAATGAAAGCCTTTCATACGTAACTCCTGTTCAAATACCTATCGGTACATATACTAATGTTTCTTTTACGTTTGGTTTTGATAATGATGATAATACAGATGGGTTTTATGCCGATTTGAATTCGGCTTCTTGGAATGTGCCAATGATGCTTGGTGGCGGGTATCACTTCATGCAACTAGAAGGGAAATTCATTAATAATGTTGCTACTGAACAAGGGTATCAATATCACGCCATTAGAGCGGTAGATAACGCAGACCCGATGAACTTGGTTTTTCAAGATACTTTTTTCACGGTAAATCTAGGAGAAGTTATTGTACACAATAATTCCTCGGTAGATGTAAATATGAATATTTCAGAATGGTTTAAGAATCCTCATCTATGGGATTTAAATAACTTCAACTCGATGTTAATGCCTAATTTCAATGCACAAGTACAGATGTATGATAATGGGCAAGATGCATTTAGTCTAGGGTCGGTAAATTAAGCGTGAAGGAGCTTTTTTACATATTTGTATTGATAATAATTATCTCTTGCTCTAAAGATGATACAAGTGTACCTCAATATGTTCCAACCCCTTTAGCTTTGGAGATCCCTACCTTATTTGAGCAGAAAATTCTTTCACCAGTAATTCCATTTAACAACCCACAAACGGTTGAAGGAGTAGCTTTAGGGAAAAAATTATTTTTTGATCCTATTTTATCAGCGGATAATACGCAATCATGTGCTTCATGTCATGCCCCTGAAAACGCTTTTACCGATACTTCACAGTTTAGTGATGGTATTGATGGTGTTTTTGGAAACAGAAATTCAATGCCTATATTCAATCTAGCATGGAATTATGATGAAAAATTTTTCTGGGACGGACGTGTTTTTAGCCTAGAAGACCAAGCATTGCAACCAGTAGAAAACCCTATAGAAATGCATAATACTTGGCAGCAAGCAGTAAGCGATTTACAAGAGCACTCAGAATATCCTAATTTATTTCAATTAGCGTTTGGAACTGCTACAATAAGTTCGGAATTGGTTACCAAAGCAGTAGCTCAGTTTGAACGGACTCTTATTTCTGGGAATTCAAAATTCGATAAATATTTATTAGGGACAGCAACCTTAACTCCCCAAGAGTTAAATGGGTTTAATGTGTTTATGGACGAAACAAAAGGAGATTGTTTTCACTGTCATGGTAGTGATAATAATCCATTATGGACGGATAATATTTTCCATAATAATGGACTAGATGCTGTTTTTGCTGATCTTGGTTTAGGTGAAGTTACAGGAGACCCTGCGGATAACGGGAAATTTAAATCACCATCGCTAAGAAATCTTGCCTTTACCGCTCCATATATGCATGATGGACGATTCAGTACATTAGATGAAGTGATAAATCATTATAGTGAAGGGCTTCAAAATTCTCCAACAATAGATCCTTTAATGAAAAAAGTAGCCGAAGGTGGCGTAGGTATTACTACTCAGGAAAAAGCTGATTTAAAAGCATTCCTATTGACCTTGTCTGATTATGAGTTTGTTAGTAATCCAGACTTCCAGAACTAAAGTATCTTACAAGAGAAGCGTGTTTAAATTGATGTAGATAGTGTCATTGTAAATCTGTTGCAATCTTATTTCACCAAGATGGAGTCAGCAGTGAAATTGGCATTTAATCATAAGCTTAAATTGGTAAAGTCTTCAGAATTCGTATATTTGTCACTGTAAACTTTAGGAGTAACTGCAATTGTAAATTGTTCATTTTCACGAAAGTGGAAATCTCATCAATTAAAAAAGTAGTTTGAGAAATATCCTTAGAACCTGATTTGGCTAATACCAACGGAGGGAAAAGTTATCAGTGTAAAAACTGCCCTTTTCTATTTCCAAAATCTTTTATTGTTTGCGTCATCGCGAGTGGAACCTAGTAATTTGTTTGACTTGTGAAAACTGTTTTTTGTTTCTGATGTCATGCTGAGCTTGTCGAAGTATCATCAATGGAAAAAAGAAAAGAGATAATGATAAACATAAAAGTAAATAATACAATACATCAATTTCAAGCAGATAGCTCACTAGGAATAATTCTTAATGAGTTAGAAATCGCGACTAACGGAATTGCTGTAGCAGTAAATCAAAATATAATCACTAAAACAAATTGGAATACGCAAACCCTAAATGAAGGGGATGAGGTATTAATTATTAAAGCAACACAAGGAGGGTAAAATGAGAAGTTAAGAATTAAGAAGTTATAGCTCACAAGTGAGTAGAAGTTAAGAGACAAATATCCTTCTTAACTTCTAAGTTTCGAAGAAACTGCTAACTTCTTAACTCCTGTTTTAGCTTACTAAAACGCTAACTCCTAAGTTTCGAAGAAACTATTAACTTCTTAACTACTAAAAAACAAACAAAAAATTAATTAGCTGAAAAGTAAAAGCCTATAGCTTAAAACTTACAGCCAACAGCCGTAAAAGAAATGAAGAACAAAGACACAGCGCCAAAGCAAGACGGAGTTACAAGAAACCCGTTTCCGAATTCAAAGAAAATTTATGTAAACGGAAAAATTCACCCGCAAATTAAAGTAGCTATGCGTGAAATTGAGTTAAGTGATACTGTTGATTCAATGACGAAAAAGAAAACGCCAAACGAATCAGTAACTGTTTACGATACTTCAGGGCCTTATACGGATCCTAACAAAGAAATTGATGTACACAGTGGTATCGAAAGAATTCGTGAGAGCTGGATTAAGGATCGTGGTGATGTAGAACAGTTAGATACTTTTTCTTCAGAATATTGTAACGAACGTTTAAATGATTCTAGTTTAGATCATATGCGTTTTAAGTTGTTAAAAAAACCTTTACGTGCTAAAAAAGGACAAAATGTAACGCAGTTACATTACGCTAAAAAAGGAATGATTACTCCAGAAATGGAATATATCGCTATTCGTGAAAATCAACGAATAGATGAAATGACCGAAATTAGAAAGCAACACAAAGGAGAGCACTTTGGAGCTTCTATTCCGGATAAAATTACTCCAGAATTTGTGCGTTCTGAAGTTGCAAGAGGTCGTGCAATAATACCATCAAACATAAATCACCCAGAAGCAGAGCCTATGATTTTAGGAAGAAACTTCTTGGTAAAGATTAATGCAAACATTGGTAATTCAGCTGTAACATCTTCTATTGAGGAAGAGGTAGAAAAAGCAGTTTGGGCTTGTCGTTGGGGAGCAGATAATATCATGGATTTATCTACAGGTGAAAACATTCACGAAACTCGTGAGTGGATTGTACGTAACTCGCCAGTGCCAATTGGTACAGTACCAATTTACCAAGCATTAGAAAAGGTAAATGGAGTAGCAGAAGATTTAACATGGGAGATTTTCCGTGATACTTTAATTGAGCAAGCAGAACAAGGAGTAGATTACTTTACTATTCATGCAGGAGTATTGTTGCGTTATGTGCCAATGACCGCTAAGCGTGTTACAGGTATTGTTTCTCGTGGAGGTTCAATTATGGCAAAATGGTGTTTAGCGCATCATAAAGAAAGTTTCTTGTATACACATTTCGAAGATATTTGTGAGATTTTAAAGTCTTATGATGTTGCTTTTTCTTTAGGAGATGGTTTACGTCCTGGATCTGTTGCAGATGCAAATGATGAAGCTCAATTTGCTGAGTTAGAAACTTTAGGTGAGTTAACTCAAATCGCGCGTAAGCACGAAGTACAGTGTTTTATTGAAGGGCCAGGTCACGTGCCAATGCACATGATTAAAGAAAATATGGAGAAGCAAATAGAGCTTTGTGATGAGGCTCCTTTCTATACATTAGGACCATTAACTACTGATATTGCTCCAGGTTACGATCATATTACTTCAGGTATTGGAGCAGCAATGATTGGTTGGTACGGTTGTGCAATGTTGTGCTATGTAACCCCAAAAGAACATTTAGGGTTGCCAAATAAAGAAGATGTACGTGTAGGTGTTGTTACTTATAAGTTGGCTGCCCACGCTGCCGATTTAGCAAAAGGACATCCAGGATCTCAACACAGAGATAATGCCTTGAGTATGGCTCGTTTTGAATTCCGTTGGGAAGATCAGTTTAACTTAGGATTGGATCCAGAACGTGCTCGTGAGTATCATGATGAGACCTTACCAGCAGCAGGAGCTAAAATTGCTCATTTCTGTTCTATGTGTGGACCAAAATTCTGTTCTATGAAAATTTCTCAGGAAGTAAGAGACTTTGCTGCGGTGAACGAAATTGTAGACAATGAGGTTATTGCAAAAGGTATGGAAGAGAAATCTAAAGAATTTAAAGAAAAAGGATCAGAGGTTTACTTATAGTATAATAATTAGGAAGTTCCCACGCTGAAAAAGCGTGGGCGGGCTTTCTGTTACAATCTTTTGCAGAAAAGCAAAAGGATTTCCACTGCAATCCCTAACTCAAAAACAATGATTGTTTTAATAGCACCAGAAAATGATATTCGAAACGAAATTGAAATACTAAAT
>Ga0209291_1003873_pt1 | contig 10707 bp, 9 predicted proteins | sample GOMGulsemesocosm_FD_184633 | JGI IMG/M metagenome (GOLD analysis project Ga0209291, IMG submission 184633) | Methane-oxidizing microbial communities from mesocosms in the Gulf of Mexico - GOM9B Gulf of Mexico (SPAdes) (version 2) | ecosystem: Environmental > Aquatic > Marine > Cold seeps | place... | reverse complement strand
AATTCTGAGCCGTTTTTAAATCCCAAATTCCATCACCTACTGAAATTATTTGCTCAAATTCAGTAACATTATAATAGCTTTTTGCTTTATCAATAGCTTCTAAAACAAAACCTTCACGACTAAAGCTTGTTTTTGAAGTAGCTAATAATGCTGCTTCCATTTCCAAACCTGCTGAATTCATTTTTAAAATAGCTGATTTTGGTAAAGAGCCAGTAGCAAAAGCAATTGCGTACTCACTATTTTTTAATTGATTTAATATTTTATCTACCCCGTTTATTGCAATGGTTCTAGATTCTTGCTGTAAGTATTTTACAATTAAACTTTCAAACTGATCCAACAACGTTACAGGAAATTCTTTCTTAAAAAAGTTCTCATAATTGTATTTTAAGGCATAACTATCCGTGTGATGTTTTAACGCATTGAAATCAGTGTCAATATTTTCAATTCCTAAATCCGTCATGGCTTTTATAATTACTTCATGATAGCCAGAAACGCTATCAATTAAAGTACCATCAATATCAAAAATGAGTAATTTTGTCTTTTTCATTTTAAAAAATGAGTTAATTCAATAACAATAATACAATTTTATCTAAATTTATATCATGGAAAATGAGTTAAACATTACGATACTACAATCTGATTTAGTTTGGGAGAACGCTTCTGAAAATCGCAAAAATTTTGAAACAAAAATTAATGCGATAACAATACCAACAGATATTATTGTACTCCCCGAAATGTTTACTACTGGTTTTGCTATGCAACCTGAGCATTTAGCTGAAACAATGGATGGTGCTACGGTACATTGGATGCTTAAACTAGCCAAAGCAACCAACAGCGCCATTTGTGGTAGTATCATTATCTCTGAAAATAAGCAATATTACAACAGGTTTTTATTCGTAAATCCATCTGGAGAAATTCAGTTCTATAACAAACGTCATTTATTCTCCTTAGCTGGAGAACATGAACGCTATCAAAATGATAACAAACAAGTTATAATTGACTATAAAGGGTGGAGAATTTGTCCGCTTATCTGTTATGATTTACGCTTCCCTGTATGGTCTAGGAACACTTCTAATTATGATGTGTTAATCTATGTTGCCAATTGGCCAAAACCTCGTGTAACAGCATGGAGTACGCTTCTAAAGGCACGTGCAATTGAAAATATGAGTTATGTTGTTGGTGCAAACCGAGTGGGAACAGATGCTAATGGACATGAATACACTGGAAACTCTATTGTTTTAGATGAATTGGGTAATGAAATGACTCCTCTGTCAGAAAACAAAGAAGCTATACTAACAACTTCATTATCTAAAAAAGAACTACTTGCCTCTAGAAACAAATTTAATTTCTTGAATGATCAAGATGTATTTGAAATAAAATAATGCTATTTCAACGTAAACTGTTCATCTACATCCCAATTTGCTTTAACTTTATGATCTTCTGGATGGTAGGCAATACGCTCAGGTTGTAATTTTTTCAAGTAATTACCAGTATCGTACTTCTTGTTATTGTTATCATCAAACACCACACGTATATTATAAGTTTCTGGCTTAACATTTGGGAAATCGAACATGTGAACTCCTGTTCCTGATTTCTCATACTTCACTTTCCCTGATTTACTTACTAATTGTACTATTAATGGTGTACTTGGCGCATTGATCAGTGTAATTTTAAAAGTTGCGTATGCCGACAATGCTTTTGTACTAGCACGGTAACTTAAAGTATCATTTGTAGCATCAAAGAAATCCGTAAATGCTTCTGGTAAAATGCTTATAGCGTATTTCTGACTTTCTTCTTTTTTGAATTCTAAATTAATAATACTTGTTAGTTTATCAATTGTAGTTTTAAAAGGAACTATAACAGAATCTTTGTCTAAAATTTTAATTTTTGAATCATCAATAGTTGTTACTGGTATTGATGGAACAATTTTATAATTCTCATCTAATGTCAAACTATTCGAAATTGGCTTAAAAGACAAGGAATCAACTTTTACCTTCTTTCTTAAACGAACCGTAAAGGAGTCTATTTTTTGCTGATGTACCATCGTGAAATTTAACGTATCTAAATCAACACTAGGCTTAAACCAATACTGTAAGGTATCATTATCTACTTCTTTAGTTACTTTAGACTCTATTTTTTCATTAGAAAAAAGATTTATAGTAATCTCATCCGTAGCTTCACCTTCATAACGAAATTTAATTCTATTTTTTCGTTCATGCTTTGGTTTTAAGGCTTTATAATCTTGTATTTCTTTAAATAATATTAATTCATGAGATTCCTCATTTGGAATAGTGATAAATTCTTCTTTAAACCCAATTTTATCTGTTATCTGATTGAATTTATAGTTATCAGATTTTTCTTTTAAAGCCGTTAACAAATACTTCCCTGCTTTTAAATTTTCAAATTTAAAGTTCGTAGTACTGTCTAAAGTATTGGTAATATATCTTGGTGTTTTAGTGTATACTACAGAGTCCGTAAACGTAGAATCTACTTCATAAAGCATAACAGACACAAAATCATCTGCAGTTTTTGATATAGCGTCTCTTATACTTCCTTTTAACTCTAATGAATCAATACTTTTACCTGTTGAGAAAACATATTTAAAATACGGATATGGGTTGCTCTCATTATTATCCACAATACTTTTTCCGAAGTTAAATGAATACGTCGTATTTGGCTGCAGCGTGTCGTAAATTTTAATTTTTACATACTTACTCGCCCCTCCTTGTGGTGTAATTAGCGGACGGATATTTAACGGAGGTGAAATAATTAGTTGCTTGGTTAAATCATTTAGCTTAACATACTCGTTAAAGTATATTTTAATTTCTTGTCCGGTAAAATTAGTACTATAATTTTCTGGTGTAGCTTTAAGCATTACAGGTGGTTCTATGTCTTTTTCCCCTCCTGAAGGCCTTCCTTTCTTTGCACAACTAAAAACTGTAATGCAAATAATTGATATGATAACAAGTATTTTTTTCATTTGAGAAACCTATAAAAGAGCTACAAATTAACAACATATTAATGATATCTCATTTAATAAATTGTTAAACCTACTGGTCAGTATACGCCATTACCGCTAAACTCAATTTTACGTCCGGTATTTTGTTTAATTCTGTAACACAGGCTTTAATTGTCGCACCTGTAGTAATAACATCATCAACTAATAAAATATGCTTTCCTTGAAGCTTATTCAATTCAGATACCTCAAAAATGGTTTCCACATTTTTCCATCTCGTTAACCTGTCTTTTACAGTTTGAGTACTTGTGTTTTTAATTTTCACCAAAGTGGAGTCATTATATTGTGCGTTTAGGTTTAAGGCCAATTCTTTACCAAATCCTTCTACTTGATTATATCCCCTAGTTTTCATTCTATTTTTATGAAGTGGTACTGGAACAATAACATCAACACTATTATAGTAACTGCTTTCTTTTAATTCAACCCCTAACCACTTACCTAAATAGGTGCTGATTTCATGTTGATTTTTATATTTCAATTGATGAATTAATTGCCTAACTGTTCCCTTTTTAGGAAAATAAAATAATGCCGTTGCGTGTTCCAATACAGCCGTTCCATAAAAAACATTAGAAATAACCTTTGAATCATTATGATGTAAATTAGTTAACGGAAGATTATGTAAACATGTTACACATACAATATGTTCCTGATGCACTAATACATTTTTACATCCAACACATAACTTAGGAAAAAATAAATTAAGGAGTAGCTTCAACATTGTTAATAACATTACATCTTAGCATTAAAGATACACCTTAAAATTAACAAAAACTCAATAATCATATACGCTAACCTACAATTCAATATTATTATAGTTATTAACAAGTGGATATCCTCATAAAAACAGCTGTTTTGCTACACAACAAAAAACGACGCTTTCACAACAAAACATGTAAAATAACCAAAAATAGAACCTATATTTACTTCAGAGAACAAAAGGATTATTTCCCAAAAGTAATTCTGAAACTCTTAAAGGATTTGACCCCAAATCAATTTAATTTCCTTTAAAAAACTTACTAAAAGTAAAAAAGCAGAAACCAAAAGTTTCTGCTTTTTTATGCGTTTATATTTCATTCCTTCTTTGGATGTTTTTCATTCAAATTAAACCTAAAGAAATAAACCACTAGCGGAATAAAATAGCAATTTTAAATTGTGTAGTTTTGTAATACAAATTTCTTTTATGAGTAATATACGAATCACCAAACTATTTACATTTGAAACCGGTCATGCCTTATATGGTTACGACGGGAAATGCAAAAATGTTCACGGGCATAGCTATAAATTATCTGTAACTGTAATAGGCTCTCCCATTACTAAAAAAGGTGAAGTAAAGCTAGGAATGGTGATTGATTTTGGAGATTTAAAAAAAGTGGTCAAAGAAGAAATTGTTGACGATTTTGATCACGCTACTGTATTTAATAAAAATACACCTCACTTAGAACTGGCAAAGGAATTACTAGATAGAGGGCATAATGTTATTTTAGTAGATTATCAGCCTACCAGTGAAAACATGGTGATTGATTTTGCTGCAAAAATTAAAGATCGTTTGCCTGAAAACATCAAATTACATTCTTTAAAGTTATCTGAAACAGAAACCTCTTTCGCGGAATGGTATGCTAGTGACAATGCCTAATTTTACTATACATACCGGAGAAGGAAAGAAAGTCTATTTTTCATCAGACAATCATTTAGGTGCGCCAGATTTTGAAGCGAGCAAACCTCGTGAGAAAAAATTTGTAGCCTGGTTAGACGAAGTGAAACAAGATGCTGCTGCTATATTTTTATTAGGCGACTTGTTTGATTTTTGGTTTGAATATAAAACCGTAGTCCCAAAAGGCTTTGTACGTACCTTAGGGAAGCTTGCAGAGATTAGAGATAGCGGAATACCTATTTACTTTTTTGTAGGTAATCATGATCTTTGGATGAATGACTACTTCGAAAAAGAGCTAAATATTCCTGTTTTTCATAAACCACAAGAGTTTCTAATTAATAATAAGACGTTTTTAATTGGTCATGGTGACGGATTAGGCCCTGGAGATAAAGGATACAAACGCATGAAAAAAGTGTTTACCAATCCTGTTTCTAAATGGTTTTTCCGATGGCTACACCCCGACTTAGGAGTGAAACTAGCGCAATATTTATCTGTTAAAAACAAACTAATTTCCGGTGATGAGGATGTTACTTTTCTAGGAGAAGATGATGAATGGTTGGTTCAATACTGCAAACTGAAGCAAAGCCAAAAACACTACGACTACTTTGTGTTTGGACATCGTCATTTACCAATGACCATAGACATTGCCAAAAACTCACAATATATTAACCTAGGGGATTGGATTAATTACTACACCTACGGAGAGTTTGATGGAGCGCAATTGAAACTAAAAGAATATTAATGTCGTTTTGACGATAGGGGAAATCTTATATGAATAAGTGAATGTTATTCTCAGGATGAGATTTCTACTTTAGTCGAAAAGACATTTAAATAAAAAAGGGAGCTAATTAGCTCCCTTTTCATCCCACTTTATATAATATTATTGAGCACAATTCCCATCTATGATATCTTGAACAGTTGGGTTATATAAATTATTAGCGATATTAATGTAACTATAAGTTCCATTGGTAATTAAATTCGTTAAAGCACAAAAATCAGATAAAACAGGGTTTCCTTGATTAGGATAGTCAGACCCCATATCCAAACCTTGTTCAACTTCATTTAAATTTTCTAAACCAGATAATGACTCTAAAGAATTATTTCCAAAAACCCTCATATGATTACATTTAGTTAAACTATTTAATCCTGATAACGATAATAAGTTATTATTCCGATATATTAAATTTCCATAATTGGGTAATTCAGTTATTCCATTTAATCCTTGAAGAGAAATCAAAGAATTATTATGATGAATAGATAATTTCCCTACGCTTTCTATGTTATCTAAACCACTTAAAGAACTCAATTGAGTATTTCTAATGCTTAAATTCAACGTTATACCATTCAAATTTTGTAAACTTTCAACTGACGTAATATTTCCCCAACGAATATCTAAATTTCCTTCAATAATTGAGTACCCATACAAACCAAAACTATCAACTTCAACTTGCGTATATAGCTTAATATCACCAACATAAACCCCTCCATTTTCTTGACAGGTACTTACTGTTCCTAAGTTAGTTATGCCAACATTCAAGTTTAATGCTTCTATAATAGTAGACTGACCGTTATCAACATCAAACACTAAATAATTATAGTTATCTCCACTGCAATAGAAAAAAGAATAATTTATAGTTCCGTTTACAATAGGTATTTGAATCGATTCAGAAAAATTTGAATCATTATCACTAAAAATAAATAGATACCCATCATTAATAGGGGTTCCTGTACAACTTGTAAAACTACCTATAATGTTAGTATTCAAGGTATCTGATGGAAAATCAGGTATTGTTATTGAAACCGAGGTATCAGAAGAAAATGGCCCAATAGTTTGAGAATATATAGCTGTATTTGAACATTCCGAAAATACATTAATAGTTACTTCTTCATTGGCAGGAAACATCCCGCATTCTTCACCGTTTTCATTTGTAAACCCTGAAAAAATAACTTGGCCAGTTAAATTACGTACTATTTCAATCCTTTTATTAGAAACTTTGCTAGCTGTTGCATTTTCCACAGAAAAACATATAGTAACATACTCTAATGGTAAATCACAATTCCACCACGTAAAATGTGTTACTTCTGCTATATATTCGTTTCCCATTTTTGTGGCAACACCTTGTTCTTTCCAGTACCCTACTAATTCATCAAAATACCATAGTGTAATAGTTTCCGGGGCATTTGGTGTACTTATATCTACTGGAAAAGTTAAACTTGCAGGTGAAGTTTCTGCTATATTTAATTGCTCTCCACTTGGCGAATATAAATTAACACCAAGCATTCCATAAGTCTCCAAGCTTCTAGCATTATTACTTACATCCTGTGCAAATAACATCCCAGGCATTTGTGTAAATGTTGCCTCTTGATTGGGTTGTAAATAATGCATCGACACCTCAACTTGTCCCGTATATGCACTTCCGTTTGAGTTTATATAATCCCCTTGAAAAGCCACTTTTGAACCGTTAGGTAAAGAAACTTCAGATACTATTCCTGAAGCTACTGTGGCAATCGTATTTTTCTTTAATAAGGTAATTTGAATGTCATTAGTTCCATTTACTGAAGGGACTACAGCTCTTGAACCGTTTATATATCCAGATTTACTAGCTTTTACATAGCCAAACTTTTCATACACACTAGCGTTATTTAGTACAAACACCCCATTATGGTCAGTACTTGTAATACTATTACCTATAGTAATTTGAACATCTTTTACCGCTCCTCCATTTTCGTTTACTACTCTACCAATAAAATTACTAGTAGTACTTGCTCCAAAATTTTCTATAAAAGTAGTATCATTTGCAAGTGACACACCTGTATTTGGAAGTGGTGTTGATTCAAAATCATCATCTTGACAGGAATGACATATTAATGCAATAATTAAAAGATAAATTAGTTTTCCCATTTTAAGTTTAAGTTAGTTATACATTTAAATAGATGCAAATAATTAAAAATGGTTGCGCTTAATATGTAAAAAATAATCTATAATAAACTGCTCAATTCAAACCAACTCCTTTCAAATACCTATCCAATTCAATTTGAAACAAGGTTCCTTTTATCAAATCACTAATTAAATTTAGCTCCTCTGAATTTACTGATAAGTCTATCTTTTCGGAAGGTGTTTGTAGTAAATAATTAGTGCATTTAGTTTTATGAGTACAGCCCTCACATTGGTTTAATTTGTAGGCTACTTTTACTTTGTTATAAAATTCTTTTATTTCAGCATATGTTAAATAAAAGCCTGTGTTTCTAAATACCATTTGGATGATGTCAGTATTTTCGTTTTGGATGTCTCTTTTCCATTGAAAAGCTATCCCTATACTGTTGTGGTAAATTCTATGTATATCTTGCATTTGTACAATTTAAGTCATACAAATATAATTATTATTTTTAATTGTTCTAAATAAAAACAATAAGAAAGACATACTCCTTAAACTATGAATATTACAAGCTGTTTTTTACTTAATATCTTTCACCATCAATTGTAAACTGACGTTCCCTTGCCACTCATTTTCATCTACTACATAAGCGGTGCTAAATGGTTTTTTATTGGTAATACTACTCAGTTTATCTCCTAAACCAAAACCAATACCAACAATAGCGTTAGAGTTTTCTTGTTTAGCAGTAAACCTCAAGTGTTTATCATCTTCACCAACGCATTTACCATAACCGGTGTCTTGCATATTTTCCGATATAAAAACCGGATGCATGTTTTGTGGACCAAACGGACCAATTTGCTTTAATAAGCGCATTAATTTGGTGTCAATATCTTGAAGCGATATTTTTAAATCGACTGTTATTTCTGGAGTTAATAAGCGTTTATCAATTGTAGTGGCCACAACCTCTTCAAACTTTGCTTTGAACTTGTCATAATTCTCGGGTAATAAAGTCAATCCAGCGGCATACATATGTCCTCCAAACTGCTCTATATGTTCCGAACATTGCTCTAGGGCATTGTACACATCAAATCCTTTTACAGATCGTGCTGATGCTGCTAATTTGTCGCCACTTTTTGTAAACACTAAAGTTGGGCGGTAATAATTTTCTATCAATCGAGAGGCAACAATACCTATAACTCCTTTATGCCAAGTTTCATCAAACACCACAGAAGTAAATCGTTCTTCTTCCTTATTTACTTTAATTTGCTGAAGTGCTTCTTTGGTTATTTGTTTGTCTAATTCCTTTCGTTCCGTATTATACGTATCTATTTCAGAAGCAAATTGAACAGCAGTTGTATAATCTAATTCCGACAGCAGACTTACCGCATGAATTCCATGTTTTATACGCCCTGCAGCATTAATTTTTGGTGCTATTTGAAACACCACATCTGTGATGGATAGTTCCTTCTTTTTAGCATTTTTAGTAAACGCTTTTATTCCTGGTCGTGGGTTTTCATTAATGACTCTAAGTCCGTAATGTGCTAATATTCTATTTTCTCCTGTTATTGGAACAATATCAGCTGCAATACTGGTAGCTACCAAATCTAAATACGGAATAAAATCATCAATAGTTTCATTTCTACTTACCCCTAATGCCTGAATTAATTTAAACCCTACTCCACAACCGCTCAACTCATCATATGGATAATTACAATCCGCTCTTTTAGGATCTAAAACGGCAACTGCCTTAGGTAATTCTTTTCCTGGACGGTGATGATCACAAATAATAAAATCAATCCCTTTTGCTGCTGCATAAGCTACTTTGTCAATGGCTTTTATACCACAATCCAAGGCTATAATTAACGGAATGTCATTGTCTTCAGCATAATCAATTCCCATATAAGAAACCCCATATCCTTCAGCATAACGATCTGGAATATATGTAGCTACATTTGGGTAAAAAGTTTTTAGATAAGACGCTACTAAAGAAACCGCAGTAGTACCATCAACATCATAATCACCAAAAACCATGATGTTTTCATTGTTTGCAATAGCATGTTCAATACGTACTACCGCTTTATCCATATCCTTCATCAGAAATGGGTCATGCAACCCTTCTAGTGAAGGTCTAAAAAATGCCTTTGCTCGTTCAAAAGTCTCAATACCACGTTGTACCAAAAGTGTCGCGATAATTTCATTAACACCTAATACTTCTTGTATATGAGCAATTTTATTTGACTCTGGTTTTGGTTTTATAGTCCAACGCATGGTGAAAATTACTTATGGTTGATAGGTAAAAGTTGTTTCTTCTGCTAATGTATTTCCGTTTTGATACTCCGTTTCAGTAATCGGGTACCCATAAGTATTATACGTATATTCTGCAGTAAACACTGTTATAGTTCCATTGTTATTGTATGTTCTCTTTGTTCTGTTATTAGGGCTAGTTCCCAATATTTTACCGAACTCATGATTTCCATATACCATTGACATTGGACTAGGATTAGTATCGTATTCATAAGTATAAGATTGCGTATTACCGCTTGGAGTAGTGGTGTTTGTTGTTAACAAATTCCCATTTGCATCATAGGTATAAATTACTACTGAACCTGAAACACCATTTTCATCAAAATATTCCGTTTTAATTAATTCATTATTACTATTATAACTATACTGTGCTGTTGAAATAGTCCCTGAAGGGGTACTTGTCCGTATTGAACTTACAATTAATCCATTAGAAAACTGATATTCATCCGAGAAGTTAGGCCATATTATTTTCCATATTTGTCCTTCTGAATTAACTAAATAATCAATCGTAGTAACATCATTATCAAACCCAGGCTGGATTGATGTAGAAACTGAAGAGCTGATTTTACCATTTAAATCATATAAATAATCTGAATTATAGTTGAGATCAAGCGTTGGAAAATAAGCCTCAACTTTAGTTAAGGCACCAGATGGAGTATTATTTGGAGATAATGACGTGTTATCATCACTATTACATGATATTAGCAATAAGGTAAAAATAAGGGCAAAATAATTTTTCATAAAAATTAAATTCGTTTTTTTTAAAAATACATGTTCATTACTTCGTTGCAACAATAGAATAACACAAAGGCATTTTATTCCCAAAAGGCTTTATTTGGTACTTTCGCTCCCCAATTTTT
>Ga0209291_1003870_pt1 | contig 10711 bp, 13 predicted proteins | sample GOMGulsemesocosm_FD_184633 | JGI IMG/M metagenome (GOLD analysis project Ga0209291, IMG submission 184633) | Methane-oxidizing microbial communities from mesocosms in the Gulf of Mexico - GOM9B Gulf of Mexico (SPAdes) (version 2) | ecosystem: Environmental > Aquatic > Marine > Cold seeps... | reverse complement strand
GACAATAATCAAGCGGAAAAGCTTTTAAACTTTAAGGATGATTTCAAACCTGGATCGATTGGGATAATAGATTTTGAAAACAGAAAAATTCCCCTAGGGCATTACAAACAGATTGGGTCAGACATTATTCATAAATATGGTTTGAAAGACCCTATCTGGGAAAAAGTAAAGGCGCATAACAATGACTCTAAAGTAAAGAACACTGAGACACTAAACGAACAGACAATTAATAAATCAAACTTTTGGTCAAAGCTAAAAAGTATGTGGACATAAATCTAAAAGGCAATAAAAACTGTGCCTAACAACACCTATAAATAATTCGGTTTTCGGTGTGTAATCCGAGACGTAAGTTTATCTTTACTTTATCGCCAAATCTTTTAATTTGGCTTTTTTAAAACGACAAGCTAAAAACAAAACTTAAAAGCTAATGGCTTGTGTCGACACGAAAATCAGTCGATTTTCTGCCCCGAACTATTCATAGCTAAACGTTGTGCAACATATGAACAAAATCATATTCATAATACTTATAACATTATTTATTTCTTCTTGCGGAAATAAGAATAAAAGAACAGATTTTATTTTATATGCAGATCGTGAAGCCCCTATTGGTTGGCTTTATCTTAAAATTTATAAGGACAGTACATTTGATTTTATATATCGTAGCTTTCCTTCTTCTAAAATACATTCTGGTGTTGTAACCATTAAAAACGACACGCTGAATTTTAATTATTACGATTCAATTCCGGCGGTGGGCAATAAAGCTCTTATCGACAGAAGGCACATAAGATTTGTTAATGGTAGCTACGACGAAGTATTAGAAATTAGTTTGGATAGCATTACGACTAAGTAAAAACGCTCTACAGCAATTAAAAAAAAAGTGATTTTGAAAAAAAATGAGATGATAATTTACTGTCTGTTATATCCAATATTGACAATGACGTTTTTAATGCTTTGGGTTTTTCAATCAACCTTGCCAGGGAAAGTAATCGGAATGGCACCTTTTCTCGTTGGAATTGCTTTAATCATAGTTTTCGTAATTGAGTTAATATTAATTCAAATTTTTAGAAAACATATAAAAAGTTTATTCAGCAAAATTATTACACTGGTTATTGCTTTCTTTCTTTATGAATGTACCATGTGGCTATTAGGCGGGAATATTGTACTTTTTGGTGCATTTCAAAAACCATTAATTGAAAACACGGATGGCGCATTTTCTTTTTCATCTATTTTTGCACTAATAATCATACTTGGTCTAATTTTAATAAATAAAAAAATAACCGCTAAAAACGTTGCACAACAAAACCTATAAATAATACGGTCTCTGGTGTGTAACCCGAGAAGTAATTTTATATTTACATGGTCGCCAAACTTTTAATATTTGGATTTTAAAACGACAAAATTAAAAACAAAACAAAAAGCGTTTGGCTTGTGTCTACACGAAAGGGCACTCCTTCTCTACTCCCTACTATTCAGAGCGAAACGTTAGCAATAATTATGGTCGTAAAAGAGTCAATGTATTCTTATAAGAATACATTGACTCTTTTAAATTTAAAATTTTTATTTATTAGTCAATACCCAGAGTTCAACTTCTTCAGAAGAACGCCAATGCTGATCACGATTTGTTTTTTTAGAAGATAACTTTACTTTCTTTTTAAAACAATTTTCTAATTGAAATCGCCCCCCTTCAGCTAATTCTTTTTCTATTGGATGGTCCTCAGTTGCGTTTGTTATTTGCGCTAGATTAGAAAACAAAAGCACCAATTGTCCATCTGGTAAAAGACGTTGTTTTGCGCCTTCAAAAAAATCTGTAAATAGTGTTTCATTATAATATATAGCTTCGTCAATACTATCTAAGTTATGCGCTTGAGGTAACCATGGTGGGTTAAAGACAATTAGTTCCGTCTGCTTATTAAATTTCCCAAAAAAATTCCCATGATCCAATTCAATTTTTCTAGACAGTTTGGTATCTCCCATAAACTCAGTCATTCCAATCACTGCATTTGGGTTTGTATCTGTTCCAAATACTTTTTGAAAACCGTGCTGTACCATTTGTAAAGACAATACACCACTACCAAAACCAACATCAATTGCCGATTTCTTAGAACCCTCGTAACGTTTTAACCATTGGTCAAAAAGCGTTAAATGATCAAATCGTGTTGGGAAATACACCCCGTAAAAAGGTTTCATTTTATTACGCAATACAGGAATATTCACACCATTCTCATACCATTGCCAAGCACTATTTAATCCTTGCACTTGAGGAAAAGACAAGATAAAATCACCAGCTTCTGGGTACAATTTTTCTAACCAACCAATAGATGGTGATTTTCTCACCTTTAGCCTATGATTTGTAATTTCTATTAAAATAAGATTCGACAGCTTATGATATTCCTCACGGTAAGCACGTTGCTCCTTAAAAGTTTTATTAGGCATTTTTCTTTTAAGACGGTCCTTAATACCATTAAGTAATAACAATCCATTACTATAAAACTCCGTAATTAGCACCTGTTTTCCATATTCTAATGCCTTAACAGCTTTCTTAATATCTGTAGTACCATCAAATACTTCTAATTGGTTTCCTAGAACTATAGGTTCTGGTTTATTAATATTTATATCTGAAGTCATAGTTTAACATACTTTTGCACAAAAGTAAGGTATTGCGCCCACTGGTTGTTAGGAATTATGTAATTAATAGATAAGTATTCTTCTTTTATGAGGATAATCCTGTACCCAATTTTGGAATCTAAGAACCGTTTCTTTTATGATAATGCCTTTATCAATATTTATAACATTTTTAATCTCCTTATTTTTGTTTCAACTCTCGCGCCCATAAATTACAGATAGCACAAGTAATGAAGCATAAATGGATATGTAAGCACTTTCATAAAAATAATTTGATGTATGATTTACTATATAGTGATCAGTCATTAAGTTAGCTACTATAGTTTCATTAATCAAAATGATGGATAGAAAAAGAAAGGCTCAGTAATTCACCAAAGTATTGCGAAGAGATGAAAAATACTTTATTAAACCTCATTATAGATATTAGACTAAAGTAATATTCATTAGTTTATGAAACAGTAAACAATATATTCTTTGATTTGGAAAGTTTTGATATTCAAAACCGTAAATAAAAACTACACACAACAATACCTATAAAATAATACAGGGTTCTGTACTTTAATTTGATAGCTTGTGTATCTTTACATTCATCGCCAAATCTTTTAATTTACTCACCTCAATTTTATTTTATTTAGAGGTGTTCATGATTTGAAAATTGGCTTTTACAAAACGACAAAATTAAAAACAAAACAAAAAGCTTATGGCTTGTGACGACACGAAAATCCGCGGATTTTCTGCACCGTACTATTCAGAGCGAAACGTTAGCTAGAATTGAAGTAAAATGATTTTTATTTTTTTAAAGGAAGTTTTTAAATCAGAACACAAATTTTCTCGTGAAGACAAACTAGATTGGTCTCAGAAAATAAATGTTATTAATGTCTCAAAGAAAGATTTAAGATTAGTTTTTCCGGTGATTAAAATAGATTATTGGACCAAGTGGGACTTTGAAGTATTCAATTCTTCTGAAAAAATAATAGAATATTCAATAGACCAACATTGGGGTTTAAATGATTATATTGAAAATAAAAACAACAAACAATATATTCAAAAATCTAATATTATTGATTCAACAGGGCAGTTTTTTAATTTAAATCATGATTGTTTCAATAAAGAAGCGAATTTAGGGTTTTCTTATCCTGATAAATTACTGGGCTATAGAGATTTAAATAAATTTAAGAAGCAATTAATAGAAGGGTACAAAGAATATTTTCAGGTTTTTGGTATAGACAATCAAGAAGATAAATTAAAAATGTTAATTACATTGGAGGAAATGGCAACGTTCAAAGAGGTTATTAAGTTTATCGACACCTATCTAGATTTTGGAAAACTCTAGATAACAACACATAAATTGCATGCTTCAGTTTGTGCAGAATTTCCCAAAGTAAGTGTATATTTACTCGTGAATTTCCTGCCGGAAATCCAGTCGGTCGACTTGCGTCGCACGACACTTTATATAAACGTTACAGTTAACTGAGAAAATGGGAAAGCAATTAGATCATATTACTTCTGAACTAAAAGATTTTATAAAAAAGCAGAAAATATTTTTTGTTGGAACTGCTGCAGAAGAAGGTAGAGTTAATATATCTCCAAAAGGAATTGATTCCTTTAGAGTTCTTGGGGATAATAAAATTGTATGGTTAAACTTAACAGGAAGTGGTAATGAAACTGCTGCACATTTGTTAAAAAACAATCGAATGACTATCTTATTTTGTGCATTTGAAGGAAAACCTTTAATTTTAAGGCTCTATGGTGAAGCAAAAATTTATCACAATCGAGATCAGGAATTTAATGAATACTTAAATTTATTTCCTAAAACAGCAGGCTCTAGGCAAATAATAGAAATAGATATTGATTTAGTTCAAACTTCATGTGGATTTGCTGTCCCATTTATGGACTTTAATGAAGAAAGAACAACCTTAAATACTTGGGCTGAAAAACAAGGAAATGATAGAATAGAAAAATACTGGAGAGAAAAAAACACACTGAGTATTGATGGATTTGAAACAAAAATATTCAATGAACAAGCCCCCTAATTACAAAACTATATATTAACATATATATATATAAATTCCTTAAGTATATTTTATAAAATATAAAATTACTTGTACTTACACGAAATTTATATTTTTTCTATATCGCAATATTCATAACTATACCAAATATATTATAAAAGCACTTCAAAAGTCCTTTAGAAACTTAATATGAACATCGAAATAATTAAAATTTAAGAATGAATTTACTGAAAAAAGAAACTAATAAATCAAAAATATACGCTCTTATTTTATTGGTTTTCATTTATAGTTTAATTTTTAATCCTTGGACTTCTTTTCCTTACACTTTTATTGTAATCATCATTTCTATCCTTATTATTACTTATTGGAATGACAAATCATTATCGGAAATTGGATTAAAATCAAACATTAGTTTTCTAAAGTTAATTGGAATTGGGTTGTTTCTTTTTCTTATTTTAGAACCTGTTTTAGATTTTGTTATTCAACCAATGGTAAATAAACTAACTGGAGAGATAGCCGATTATTCCTCATTTCAATCAATTGCAGGAAACTTCCCTAAATATTCTAAATATTTCCTTTACATTTTGATAAGTGCTGGGTTTGGGGAAGAAATTTTATTTCGAGGATTTCTTTTCAGACAGTTCAAAATAATTTTACCTGAATTCAAATTAAAAACTACAATAATTATAGTATTATCAGCAATACTTTTCAGCCTACCACATTTATACCAAGGCCTGAGTGGGCTAATTATGACATTCATATTTGGGGTGATTTTTGCCGTAATTTATGTTAAATCAAATTATAATCTTTGGATTACAATTATACTACACGGACTTGTAGATGTCATGTTTATTACATTAGCGTATTATGATAAATTAGATTATTACAACTTAGCCAATGATTTATTTTTTGGATATTAATATAAGAGTGTACATTCTATAACTATATTTATAATTAACCAAACTATACCTTTTCATGCTAATAAACGTATCTTATCAAGATAATGCATATGAAGCAATCCACAGGTTTATAAACTAAGAATACTGTAGTAAATAATAAATATAAGTAATAGTAATTTGAATTTATTCAAGGGGCTATTACTTTTTTATTTGTAATTTTATTTCCGAAAAGTTGCTTGATTTCAAACAAGCAACTAATCTTACATAATCTCAATTACAACATTTATGATTTACTTAATAGTAGGCAATACAGGTTCCGGAAAAACAACTTACTCCAACAAATTGAAAAAAGAAACTAACGGGATAGTATTTTCAATTGACAAATGGAATAACACACTATTCCTTCCTGATAAAACACCTGAAGACGGTCTTCAATGGTTTCTTGAAAGAATTGATCGAGCTGAATCAATAATGATGAATTTAATTGAACAATTAGAAAACTCAAAAACAGATTCTATTTTGGATTTAGGTCTTTCAAAATTTGAACACAGAGAAAAATTCAGAGTTTTTGCACATTCTAAGGGATATGAAATAACAATGCATTTTTTGGACATTTCCAAGAAAACTCGTTTAAATAGAATTCAGAAAAGAAATAACGATAAAGGAGAAACTTATGAATTTGAAGTTACTCATGATAACTTTGAATTTATGGAGAGTTGGTTTGAACAACCAAATGCTACAGAAATGAAAAATGGAGTACTGATTCCTGAATCGAAAAAGTAAAGATAATATCATGTCTATTTTGAGGAGCTGAATATTAATCGTAATATTGCAATATAAAGATACGTGTTATGGGATTAACTAAAACTGAAATATTTACCAAACAACAAAATGAAATTGCTGTGTTCGCAAAAGTTTTTGGACACCCTGCGAGGGTTTCTATTTTACAACATTTATTTAAAATAAATAAGTGTGTGTGTGGGGACTTAGTAAATAAAATTGGACTTGCGCAACCCACAATATCACAACATTTAAAAGAATTAAAACATTTAGGTTTAATAAAAGGAAATATTGAAGGCACTAGTGTTTGCTACTGTATTAATAAAGAAAATTGGATAAAAATGAAATCCGTTATGTCAGAATTTATCAATCAAGATATTTCACAAAAAAAAGATTATTGCTAAAGCTTAAATTAACTCATAATATAATTACATAAAAAAATCACATGAAATTATCAGAAATAAAATTGATTTTAAGAAAACTAGAAACTATAGCGTTTCAATTACCAAATGGTGAATTAGTACCTAATCATTTTCATGTTACAGAAGTTGGTAAAATCACAAAACATTTTATTGATTGCGGAGGAACTGTTCGTAATGAAGAAGTTGTGAACTTTCAACTTTGGAATGCAAATGACTACGATCATAGATTACATCCTGAAAAAATATTAAAAATAATTGAGCTTTCAGAAAAAGTTTTGGGAATTGAAGATTTAGAGATAGAAGTAGAATATCAAGCGGAAACAATTGGTAAATTTGGTTTAAACTTTGATGGAACAAATTTTTTATTAGCCACAAAACAAACTGATTGTTTAGCTAAAGATCAATGTGGAATACCTACAGAGAAACCAAAAAAGAAATTATCTGAAATTCAAACAACAACTTCATGTGCACCAGGTAGTGGATGTTGCTAAACCATAAGTCATATTAAAAGATATAAGATGTCATTATACAAAACAATTGGCAATACCATTGCTACATTAAATATTGAAAGTATTATAAGTGAACGTAAAGGAACCTTACAACCATTGATTGAATTTATTCAAAACAAAATTAATACAAATCAAGAAATACGAATCAATTTTATTTGCACACACAATTCCCGTAGAAGTCACTTATCACAAGTTTGGGCGCAAACAATGGCATACCATTTCAATATTAAAAATGTATCTTGTTATTCAAGCGGTACAGAAACAACCGCTCTTTTCCCCATGGTTGCAGAAACTTTGCAAAATTCTGGCTTTGAAATAATAAATATTTCAGAAGGAAAAAATCCTATCTACAACATTAAATATGCCGAAAATGAGCACCCTATTATTGGATTTTCTAAAAAAATAAACAGCCAATTTAATCCCAAATCTGAATTTGCAGCTATTATGACCTGCTCACAAGCAGATGGTGGATGCCCTTTTATTGTAGGTGCAGAAAAACGAATTCCAATTACTTTTGAAGACCCAAAAGCATTTGATAACACATCACAAATGACAGAAAAATACAATGAAAGAAGTTTGCAAATCGCAACTGAATTATTTTACGTTTTCTCACAAATTCAATCCAAAATGGATTAAAATTTACATTTAATAACCTTTTAGAAAAGAATAGAGTTTCTTGTTATATTAATAAATGATTGAAATCATAACAGCTAACTATTCCTTTGAAATAATAGCATAAACATAGGTCACAAGTAAATAGTCAAATGAAAAAAACAGAAAGAAAAAAACACTGGGAAACAGTTTACGAAACTAAAAACTCTAACCAAGTAAGTTGGACACAAGAAACACCAAAAACTTCACTTGAGTATATACGCTCCTTCAACTTGAAAAAATCAGCTAAAATCATTGATATAGGCGGTGGGGAAAGCAAACTAGTAGATTATTTACTTGATGAAGGTTATGAAAATATTACTGTACTTGATATTTCAGAGAAAGCGCTTGATAAAGCACAAAAAAGACTTGGTGACAAAGCTACTAAAGTAACTTGGGTAGTAAGTGATATAACTGAATACAAACCCGATACCACTTTTGATGTTTGGCATGATAGAGCTACTTTTCATTTTTTAACAAATACCGATCATATTAAGAAATATATTAAAACAGCTAGAAATTCAATAAACGGTTTTTTAGTTATTGGTACTTTTTCAGAGAACGGACCAACAAAATGTAGTGGACTTGAAATAAAACAATACAATCAAGAGGAATTAACATTCCAATTAAAAAATGGTTTTGAAAAAATTAAATGTATAACAGAAAATCATAAAACACCATTTGATACAATGCAAAATTTCTTATTCTGTAGTTTTAAGAAAAACTAATTAAATACATTAGATAAAATAGTATCTCAAATCAGTTTCTATCTATTAAATAATTTCACATACTTAAAAAAAAAAAATAACTTAACCATATATTATTTTCCTTTATATGACAAAAGTTACTTTGTTTTTTTAAAATACTACTTATTTTTGACGCATGAAATATCTCAATTATATAGTTTTTTTTTTAATCTTTATTGCCTGTTCCAAAAAAGAAAATAAAAAAGAACAAACAATAAATTCCAAAATTGAGCTTGGAGAAAAATTGTTTTTCGATAATATTCTTTCTTTAGACAGATCAATTTCTTGTGCAAGTTGTCATCAGCCGCAATTTGCTTTTGCGGATAATAAAGCATTCTCTTTAGGTGTAGGTGACAGTTTAGGGGTTAGAAATACTCCATCAGTTATGAATATGGCTAGTAGACCTTTTTTCTTTCATGACGGAAGAGCTCCAAGCTTAGAGAAACAAGCAATAATGCCAGTAGAGAATCCATTAGAAATGAATTTACACTTTGATGATGCAGTAAACAGGATCAAAGAAAATGAAGAGTATTTTAACTTATTTAGTTATATATATAAGGCTGAACCCAATACTAATAATATAGTAAATGCACTTGCAGAATTTCAAAAAAGCCTTGAAAGTGATGGTAGCGCACCACATGATTTATGGATTAATGATATTGATACAATAGCTCTTAGTTCATCTCAACAGAGAGGGAGAGAGATTTTTATTTCAGATGAGTTTAAATGTTTTGAATGTCATTTCGGTCCAGATTTCACAGGAGATGAATTTAGAAATATAGGCTTATATGATGGTGTAGAATTAACTGACAAAGGTAGATATGATATAACAAAAGACTCTAGTGATCTTGGTAAATTTAAAGTTCCTGGTCTTAGAAATATAGCACTCACCTCACCTTACATGCATAACGGAATGATGAGTACACTCAAAGAGGTTATTGATTTTTACAGCAATCCCTATGACTTAGTAAAAAAACCTATAAATATAGACACCTTGATGATTAAGCCTTTGAATTTTTCTGAACAACAAAAAGAAGACTTAATTAATTTTTTACATTCACTTACCGATGAAAATATCCCACATAGAAATAAAAAAGTCAGACCATAGGTATTTATTCCCCCATTAAATAGTTTGAGTATTCAGTAAAACTTTTGTACTACAATATCTATTATGTATTAAAAAAACATTTGTTAGTGAAGAGTTTCTCTACATTATCTCCAAGTATCAATTTAACACTTTAAAACAGGTGTTAATAATTCCAAATAACAAACGAAAAGGTCAACTCCCCAGTTGACCTTTTCTACTCAAATTAATATGTAATTACCCGATTAGCATATCAAACTTTATTCTTTTTCCTACTTATCCCATAATATCTAAGTATTTTCTGTTTTTCATTTTCTTTAATTACTGCTCTAATCACAAGGATCAATGATAAGCTACTCAAACCAATACATATATAACTTACTGTTAGCATATCGTTATTATTTAATTATTAACTTCTTAGTTACCTGTTTTCCGTTATTATAATCAAATGCGACTAAATAAGTTCCGCTTGCTACTTGTACCGGAATAGTTATATCAGTAACATTAGTATAATCTTTATTCGACTTTACAACTTGTTGGCCTAAAACATTATACAAACTAACTTTTTTTGCAGTAAATACGGATGAATTGTGAATCGTTATACTCCCCATATCTGTATTGTAAAATACCATTAGGTCATCATTAATAGTCTCAACATCATCAATTGCTAATACTTCTGCTTCTTTAAATACTACATAAAAACGATCATTGTATTCTCCCGATGACAAATTAAATTCTGTTGGAATTCCTGTTTCTAATCGAACCCTAGTATTTAATTCCTTATCTAAAAAATATACCTCAATTGATGAATCTAATTCTGATAAATCTCCTACTTCAAATTTACAAATACCCTCTGAGTCAATTTTTATATGTAACGGCAATTCTAATCCTTCATAAATTGATCCGATTCCTTGAATAACAAGATTCTCAGATTCTAATTCAGTTTCTCCTTTTAATCCCCATGCACAATCTGTTGCCTGATTTTC
>Ga0209291_1003868_pt1 | contig 10717 bp, 9 predicted proteins | sample GOMGulsemesocosm_FD_184633 | JGI IMG/M metagenome (GOLD analysis project Ga0209291, IMG submission 184633) | Methane-oxidizing microbial communities from mesocosms in the Gulf of Mexico - GOM9B Gulf of Mexico (SPAdes) (version 2) | ecosystem: Environmental > Aquatic > Marine > Cold seeps | place... | reverse complement strand
TTGATAAAGCAATTTTTTATGATGACAAATTATTTCCTGATTTTTTTGAACAAGCGTCAAAACGATTAAAACCAGATGGTAGATTAGTCTTAATTTTTTCAAATCTTGCAGAGGTTACAAATGTAACTACAGAAAATCCAATACATCTTGAATTGTTAAATAATTCAAGATTTGAAAAAGATGTCCTTTTAACTAAACCAGTTTCAAAAGCATCTTCTAAAACTAAACGAAATCAAAATTGGCGAAATGATGAATTAGTTCAGTTATGGGTACTTAAATTAAAATAATTTTACGCATTTATCCTTCGTAACTAATAGCTATACCTGTATAATAAGGTTCGCATTCATTTGAATACGTTTTTTCATTACAACCACAAACTGGGCCATATTCTTTAGTACAAATATAATATCCCCCCTCAGTACAATTTAAATTACAAGAAATAAATGTGCATTAAATATTGCTTGGCTCTTATAACTATAACGTTATTGACACATCATGCTTCTCTACTAATTTTCTTAAATTAATTAATGCATACCTCATTCTACCTAGAGCTGTATTGATACTAATATCATCCAACAAAGCAATATCTTTGAAACTCATACCTTTAAAAATTCGTTTTTCTAAAACTTCTCTTTGATCATTGGGTAAGTATTGAACTAAATTTACAACATCAGATTCAATCTGTTCTTTAATTAAAGCGTCTTCAATTGTATCATCTGTTCTTTTAAGAACTGAAAAAATATCAAAATCTTCACGATTAGAAGACGTTTCCGAAATTGTAGGCATCTTTTTAATACGTCTAAAGTGATCTATCACTAAATTGTGTGAAATAGTTAGTACATATGGTAAAAACTTACCCTCTTCATTATAACGTCCGTTCTTTAGTGTCTTAATCACTTTGATAAATACATCTTGAAAAATATCATTAGCCAAGGCAGAATCTCTAACTTTTGACATGATGTAGCCAAAAACTCTATCTTTATTTCTATTTAATAAAACTTCAAATGATCTTTCAGAACCTTCTAAGTAAGATTTAATTAATTGTTGATCTGTTAATTGTAGTGTAGCCATAATTTTACTTATTAAAATAATTATACAACCATCCCAAAGGAAAGTCAATTTATAATGTTGTAATTTTTAGTTAAAGTAAAATCTAATCTATAGGCTCTTATTATTTATTTGTTGTAAAACTAATTAAAATGCTTGAATTAGCAAGCTTTCCATTCATTTTTCACTGTTTCCAATACTATTAACGGACGCTAATTTCAAAAGGTTGGTAAAAATGTAAACTAATTTTAATTATTTGCTATTTCTCTCAATGTTTCAACTATCAACGCTATGCGTGGATGAATTCTCCAAGCTGTTTTAGGAATATTTAGTCTATTTATTAAAAATGAATTATTATATATATTAAGTCGTTGTTCGGCTTTTATTTCAATAATCTGAGCTTTATCTTCAATTCTCAAACTTGAATATGAAATAGTTTCTATGAATTCAGTTCCTTTAAGTTCATTAAATAAATGTAAACTAAGTAACTGTTTTTTTTCATCAAAATCTATTTGATAGACAGTACCTTGCTTAATTTTTTTAACAGTTTGAAATACCAAGTATAAAACTAATATTCCAGACAATCCAAAACTAATATATAAGCTAATCATATAAATCAACTCTGGTAATGACCCGTTAGTCATGAAAAATATTAAAATTGCCCATATTAAAAAGCCAGTAATAATAAAAATAGTTAAGTACTTCAAAATGTATTCCAATACACCTGCTCCCCTTTCAGGTTTATCAACTTTATAAGTGATCATATTATTTTGCATTAAATACTTCTACTCCATCAATAAAGGTTCTCAAAACAAATGTATTCAACAGTTCTGATTCAACAACTTCCATGATATCGTTTGTTAAAAAAACAAAATCAGCATTTTTACCTGATTCTAAAGATCCTCTTTCTTTCTCTTCAAAGTTTGAATACGCAGGCCAATACGTCATCCCCATTAAAGCATCTTTTCTACTTAAAGCATTCTCCATTTGAAATCCTTCAACCGGTAATCCTTCTTTATTTTTTCTACTTACTGCTGCATAGAATGTTTCCATTACAGAAATATTTTCAATTGGAAAATCTGTACCTAGTGCGATAAGTCCTGCTTTTTTAAGAATATCATTATATGCATATGCCAATTTAACTCTTTCTTTTCCCAGTCGAGTTTCTGCCCAGCGCATATCAGATGTACAATGAGTTGGTTGAACTGATGGAATAACGCCAATAGATTCAAACATTTCGAAAGATGAAGGCGTTAAAACTTGTGCATGTTCAATTTTCCAACGGTGATCGTATGTATCTTGAATAACATCTTTATAAATTTTTAGCATTACTGAGTTTGCAGAATCTCCAATACAATGGGTATTTAGTTGATACCCTATTTCTTTTGCCAACTCAGCTACATCCTTCATTTCACTTTGATTTTTTAATAGATACCCATATTGATGTGGACTATCGCTGTACGCATCATGTAAACATGCCCCTCTTGAACCCAATGCCCCATCTGAAATCAGTTTAAAAGAACGAATATTCAATTTATTAGTTTTGACTATACCTTCAGTAGTTGCAAAATTTAAATTGTCACCTTCTGGAAATAACATCATATATGAATTAATTGACAATTCATTATTTTCATACATTTCAATAAACAAATCTCTCTCCACTTCATCAACACCCGCATCATTTATAGATGTCAAACCTTGCTCAAACAACTTATACTCTGCTTTTTTCAAATACATTTTCTTTTGTTGGGCGGTCCAATCAGGAACTATTTTATTAATCACATCAAATGCATTATCCATTAAAATACCTGTTAATTTCCCATCCAAAACCTCTACTATTCCACCATCAATTTTTGTGTCAATTGTAAAACCAGCTAATTCCAATGCTTTTTGATTTGCTAAAGCGGCATGACCATCTATACGTCTAACCAAAATTGGAATTTCTGGAAATAATTCATTCAATTTTTCATTTGTAGGAAATAGGGAATCGTTCTCCCATAACGTTTGATCCCATCCTCTGCCTAATATCCATTCCACATCATTTTCGTTTTTGAATTCTGTAATTCTTTTTATTACCTCTTCAAACGATTGACTTCCAACTAAATTCACTTGCCCTAAAGTTTTAGCATAAGATAAAAAATGACAATGTCCATCATAAAATCCAGGATAAATAGGTTGTAATTCAGCATTAATTAAATTGTCGCAAGCATAGCCGTTCAAAATTTCTCGTTCTGGACCCATTTGAATAATTTTACCATCTCGAATAGCCATGGCTTCATACACATTGAAACCTGCGTCACATGCATATATTTTGGCGTTATGAATAATTAAATCAGCATTCTCTCCTTGATAACAACCAACTAAGAGTAATGTAGACAGAACCAATAAACTAAACTTTCTCATGTTTTTTTGACTTTAATAAAATGAATGATATAATAACAAAAAATAAATCCACAGGCATTTTATATCTAACTAATGCACCAAATATTGGAGTTGTCCAACCAACTAATAAAATAATAAATAGAGTCCATAAAATCAAAATTAATAAAATCCATTTTTCAACATCTTTAAGTAATCGTCTTCTTAAAACACAGACAACCAAAAAGATTAAGATTAAAATATTTTGTGAAAAACTAAATATCTTTAAAGTATCACCATTATCCCAGGGAAAAGGACGAATTAACACATCAATCAACACTGAAGGAATTGACATGAACAAGTTTAGCTTTGAACCATCTATAACAACAGGTTTAAAATAACTACCGGATGGTTGATAAGTTAGATAATGTCTATAACTCTTATCACTTGCTTCATACCTACAAGGCTTTACATCATAACTATCTAAAAGTCGATATGACCCATTAGTTGTTACATTAACTTTAATTAATGTGTCATTGACTTTTTCAAAATTATCAACAAACTCGTAATCAAACTTAAAAAATGCGGTATCATTATTAAAAATAACACCTCCTTCAGAAATGTTTATCATTTCTTGTTGTCTAAAGCTAATTTTTTCAACAACATTGAGTTTGTTTGGTATTGTTACTATTAAAACAAAACTTACTAAAACACCTACTAAAACAATTTTTAAAACTTTCAAATTCCATTTAAAAAGGTAACCAATAACAAACAATAAAGACAAAGGAATCATGACCATCCCAATATGAGGCTTATTGAAAATAAATAATATTGTACTGAACAATAATATAAAACCACTTAATATGTACTTTTTTTTGTAGAACTGATACCAACCAAAACAAAATAAACCAATAGAAAAAATCACTATACTTTCTTTTGATATACCAGAACCCCAAAAAGAAAGTGAAGGTAAAATTATTAATATCAGCCAAAACACTTTTTTATTTTTAACTAAATCACTAAATGATAAATAAATAAATACTATTCCTATAAAAGACAAAAACGAATGAATCATTCCATGTATATACACGTTATTATTAGAGATTAAATGAATGACAGAATTTAGTTTAATAATTAATCTATTATCATTTAACAGTTCATTTTTCCCTATGTAACTCCAAATATTAGTTTGCTGGATGAATTTCGAAATTTCAGGTGAACTATCATCAATCCCCCCCAGTAATACTTTAAAATAAGTCAGTGGAGATTCTGAAACAATTAAAGAAATAGCTTTTGCATCATTTAGAAAATTATTTGTATCTCCATACAAAATACCATTTCCAAACCAGTATTTAAATATAAAAATGAATAAGAATCCATAAATCAGTTTGATTACAAAACTTAACAGAAATATCTTTTTAGTTAAAAAATCAATTGAAATTTTTTTTTGAATTGTAATGCAAAAACCACATAAAATAAGAAAAACTAACCAACTGATCATAAAAGACTATTCATTTTAATTACACAATAAATGATTTATTTTTTTCTTTTTGAGCCCAATTTTGATTTAATTTAATGAATAACCCAAGTTTATACAAACTGAGCATCTTTAAAACGACAAAACCTTTCTTAAAAAAGAATACGCTCAATTTGCTAAATGTGAAATGATAAATTTTGACTAAAAATAGCATTTTATTACGTTTTACAAAATTATAACTTCTCAATAATCTTATTTCATTCAAGAAAACGTCAGCATAAGTATCATTAATTTGAACTAAGTTCAAAATACTTTCATCTATTTTTTTGAGGTATGTGTCATTTGACTCAATATACTGATCTATAACATGATTATTAATATGCTCCACTATAATATTATTCGATTTTAATTCTAATCCAAAAATTGTATCTTCATGGCCATAGAGACTAAGTCTTTCATCAAAATTAACAAAATCAAAAACCTCCTTTTTTATAATGAAATTATTAGTCATAAAAGAATTATTAGGAAACTCTTTTCGTACAATTAATGATTGGCTTTCGTTGAACTTTCCGTATTTCCATCTTAAACGAATAGTTCTATCCTTGTTTTCTTTACTATATATTCTACCTCCACAAATTACTTTTACAAACTTATTCTGATCTATTTTATTGACATAATTTAACAAAAAATCATCTTCAATTATACCAGAATCACAGTCTAAAAAAAGTAAATATTGATACTTAGCGTATTCTTTAAATTTATTTCTAATCTTTGAACGACCAATATTATTATCCATCTGAATATATCGATCTACTATTTCAATGTTCGAATTGACTTCCCTATATTTTTCTAATGAATAATCATCAATCAAAATAAATTCAATAAGAATATTGGACACATTAGCTTGTGCACTTAATAATTTAACCAATTTGGTTACATCATAATTGTAAATTGGAATACAGACTGAAATCATTAATCAAAATAAAACTCTAAATATAGTCACTTTTAGATAATTCATTAGCTTTTGAATACTTATTTAGTAAATAAGTAATTATAAAAACCACCCCTCCTATTGATTGAAAAAAATAAAAAACCCTACAATAAATAGGATTTTAAAATTTAAAAAACATGCTTATTTAATCAATTTTAATCTTTTGAGTTGAAGTTCCTTGTTTTATTACATACAAGCCACTTGGTAAATTAATTGATAGCTTTAATTCAGTAGGATTTATTTCTTTTTGAATTTCTCCTAGAAGGTTAAATACATATATCTTATTTTCAGTATCGAATGTTTCCAAATTTACCGTTCCGTTTGAAGGATTAGGAAACGCTCTGAACATAGATTTTTGATTTGCACTAATACCAACATCCCCAACAACTACTTCAAGTGTAATTTGACTTTCTACACCACATCTAATTGCTGTTAATATCACATCATAACTCCCCATTGTTGCATAGACATGTGTAGGATTTTCTTCAATAGAAGAAGTACCATCACCAAAATCCCAACTGTAAGAAAATCCATTTTGACTAGTATTTGTAAAATCGACATCTAAAGTTGAATTTATATAAGTGAAATTTGCAGTTGGATTAACAGTAGAGTAATCAATAGTTAAAGAATCAACATCATTTACAACATGATACGCAACACTTTGTAAATAATCAGCTTGATTTTGTGTTACACCACTTGGTAAGAATATATTGCCTACTGGGGTAGTTTCATAAATCACATTATAGAAAATACATGCAGCTAAATATGTCCCATAAATTGAGGGATGACTTCCATCAGCTGAATATAAATCACTATGCGTAACAACTGTTGACGACTCATCAAAAATATGTCTAAACCCAATTCCAACCGGGGACAATTTACCTTGATTAACTTCAGCCATATAATCATAAGCGATATACAATCTATTATTCATTTTTTCAAATGAGTTTATTGAATCCCATTGTGCATCACCAATTTCTCTACCCCAAGTATTAAAAAACAAGGGAACTGCACAAGGATTAGCTGAACGAATAGAATCTGATAGAATAACTGCTTTTGGAAATACATCAACTGATGTTTGAGCATAAGGAAACGAAGGGAATTGACTTTGATCTTGCAACACAACATAATCCCATGTATTTGATGAGATTTTAGCTAAACTTGTAGCATTTGTAGAATGTCCATTAAGTGTATAACCTCCAGGTGTATTTTGATCTTTAATTAAAGTATTACCGTCTGCAGTAGCAATACTACTCAGTATCCCAGGCAAATCATTTACGTAAGTATATGAATTACCTAAAAAACAAACTTTTTTCTCAGTTTGTGAAATCCCATTAGTTAAACTTCCAATTATAGCTATACTTAAAATTATTCTTTTCATTATTCTTTATTTTAAATCCAAACGCACCACTATTTTATATGGTTGCCTAGGACTAAATCATTTTTCCACCTTAATATTGGTTTCCTAAACTAACTAATAAGCAATAATTTCTCCATCTCCTTCACCTGAAACATCTAATACATATGGAACTCCGATATAACGAACATCTCCGTTACCTGAAAAATGAACCTTAACATTTGAATTTTGAAGATTAACGGGCATATCAGTTGTCGAATTCTGAAAAATAAACATATCCACAGAGCTAACCCCTAAAGCATTAATTCGTCCCAAATTTTGAGTCACCAATTTTAAGTAATTTGATTTTCCATTAACATTAATACTACCAGCACCAAAAGTTACTTCCAGTTTTAAACTCTTAATATCAACGGTTAAATCTAAGCTTTCACCTCCATTTCGTAGTTCTATCTTTGTATCATCCCCTCTCAACGTATCAATAAATCGCATTGGCTCAGTAGGTTCAGCATAAATGGATTTGTAATGAGGATAATGAATATCTACAGTAATTTTGTTATCATAGTCACGTAAAAAATTACATGAATTAAGATTATTAACTGAGGTCACATAAGCATTTTGCTTAACATCAATAAAGCCAATTACATTCTCACCTCCCTTTATTACAATTTTTCGTAATGTATCTTGATAAAAGTTATACACCACGCCACCATACAATTCAAACTTTTGAACACTGTCAATACTTATTTCAAGTTCAGACAAATCACCAGAAGACTTAAAACACGGCCTATTTTCTGCTTTTTTACAAGAAGATAAAACCAAAGTAATTAAAACAAATAAGACAATATTTAGTTTCATTTTCTATTAAATTTATATCCTACGCCAAATTCAAAAAAATCTGCTTTTCCGAAATTAGCTCTAATGTTAAATAATCCAAATACATCTTTATTGAAAAAATAACGATACCCTATTCGATTATATACTCGTCCTAATGGATTAATCATATCTACAATATAATAGCCCAAGCCAAATATAATTTGAGATTTATAATAATTGAATGACATACCTGTATACAAACCAAATTGAGTTACATCTTTAGGTTCATGGTTTTTATCAAGATACCTATATTGATTAGAGGCATTATAAACCCCGTCAATTGCAAATTCACAATTCCAACTTAAATTTAAAGGTTTAACAAAAGAAAATCGTCCTGCAAAAACTGCATATTTCTTTGCATCCCCCGGAATAGGCATTACTTCTGAGATTGAAAAAATTCCTTCTCCTACAACATAAGCTTTTGATCCCCCCCCTATTTCTTTCACCTTTTCTTCATCAAATTTAAACACCTTTCTATCATTAAGATTATAACCAATATTAGCATAAATTGCTAATGTGTTTAATCCTAAATTTGGATGCTGAAAAGTACCATTAGAAAAATGCGCTAATTCAGCACCCAAACCAAAATGATAGCGACTTGTAAATTGATTAAGTTCCAATTTGAAAGAAACCTTTGCGTTAATATTAGAACCTATTGCATTATTAGTTGGGTTAGTCTCTTTATCATATTTTTTAGTAATATAACTGATACCAGCCCCCATTTTAAAATCTAAACATAAATTGGTTTTAGACTGAAAAATTACGAAATTTTGATACTGAATTAAACTAATAGCACTCCCCAAAACATCATCATATCCAAAATTCCTGTATTCAAGTGCTAAACCATTTAATGGAAATTTATGTTTGACAGACAAATTTGATTTTCCAATTTGTTGTTTAGATAGCGCCAATTCAAAACCTAATGTTTTATTTCGAACTAAATGAGCCATGAATGGCCTATGCGCAGTCATAATACCTCCTTTATTAGAAAGTGTTAAAAAATAAGGTGTTTTATCTTGTCCAATTGTAGTAAAGGATAATATTAAAACATAAAAAATAATCAACTTATTCATTGATACAAAGATGCGAAAAATATTTATATTCAATTACAACACCTAATCTAATAAAAATTACCTTTGTAAGTAAACTACAATTGAGATGCAAGATAAATTAAAAGCTTTTGAACGATTACTAACAATAATGGAAGATTTACGTGCTAAATGTCCTTGGGATATGAAGCAAACAATGGAAAGCTTACGTCATTTAACAATTGAAGAAACATATGAATTAGCAGATGCAATTATAGAAAAAGACCTTCAAGAAATAAAAGGTGAACTTGGCGATTTAATGCTTCACCTTGTTTTTTATTCTAAAATAGCATCTGAAACGAATGATTTTGACATTGCAGACGTTTTAAACTCTGTTTGTGATAAATTAGTTAGAAGACATCCGCACATTTATGGAGATGTTAAGGCCAATACAGAAGAGGAAGTAAAAGCAAACTGGGAAAAAATAAAATTAACTGAAAAAAATTCTAGAACAAATGAATTGAAAAAATCTGTACTGGAAGGTGTTCCGAATTCACTACCGGCCTTAGTGAAAGCTAGCAGAATTCAAGAAAAAGTGAAAGGAATTGGATTTGAATGGCAAAACAAAGAACAAGTTTGGGAAAAAGTAGAAGAAGAGCTAGCTGAATTGAAAGTAGAAGAAAACCATCAAAATCAAGAATTAATGGAAGAAGAGTTTGGTGATGTTTTATTTTCATTAATTAACTATGCACGCTGGATTGGCGTAAACCCTGAAAATGCCTTAGAGAAAACTAATAAAAAATTCATTAAACGTTTTCAATGGATGGAAATTAAAACTAAATCTGAAGGAAAAGACTTAAGTGAAATGAGTTTAACTGAAATGGACAAATATTGGGATATGGCTAAGGAATATCAAAAAAATAATACGCTTTCTTAACTTCACTCAACTTCAGACATTTGAACCGCTAACAACTTTGCGTTGTTAATAAACTATAAACCTTATATGTAGTAATACATACATAATTTACGACCTTAGTAAAAAAATACAATTATGCACGTACATTTTATTGCTATTGGTGGAAGCGCAATGCACAATTTAGCTATTGCTTTAAGTAGAAAATCCTATAAAGTTACAGGTTCTGATGATGAAATATTTGAGCCTTCAAAAGGAAGATTATACAAAGAAGGTATTTTACCCAAAACTATGGGGTGGAATGCTTATTCAATTTCACCAGATATTGATGCTATAATCCTTGGAATGCATGCCAGAATAGACAACCCAGAATTACTGCGAGCGCAAGAATTAGGCTTAAAAATATATTCTTACCCCGAATTTGTGTATGAGCAATCAAAAAACAAAACAAGATTAGTAATTGGAGGAAGCCATGGGAAAACATCCATTACATCCATGGTTTTACATGTAATGGACCAATTAAATATTGGAACTGATTATTTAGTCGGTGCTTTATTGGATGGATTTGATTGCATGGTACAATTGTCTGATGCAAAATATATTGTCATTGAAGGGGATGAATACTTGTCTTCTCCGTTAGATTTAAAACCAAAATTTCACTGGTATGCTCCAC
>Ga0209291_1003862_pt1 | contig 10726 bp, 9 predicted proteins | sample GOMGulsemesocosm_FD_184633 | JGI IMG/M metagenome (GOLD analysis project Ga0209291, IMG submission 184633) | Methane-oxidizing microbial communities from mesocosms in the Gulf of Mexico - GOM9B Gulf of Mexico (SPAdes) (version 2) | ecosystem: Environmental > Aquatic > Marine > Cold seeps | place... | reverse complement strand
CTGAAAGAAGGTCGTCCGCTAAGAATTAAATTAGGTGCTGATCCAACAGGTGCTGATCTACATTTAGGCCATACTGTTATCTTAAACAAGTTACGTCAATTTCAAGACCTTGGTCATGAAGTTATCTTCTTGATTGGTGACTTCACTGCAACCGTGGGTGACCCGTCAGGTAAAAACTCGACACGTCCACCACTAACACGTGAAGATGTACTTGTTAATGCGAAAACGTATACAGATCAAGTATTCAAAATTTTAGATGAGTCAAAAACACGCATTGAATTTAACTCTACGTGGTTAAACGAATTAGGTGCTGCGGGCATGATCCGTTTGGCGTCGCAACAAACAGTTGCACGTATGCTAGAGCGTGATGACTTCAAAAAACGCTATGCGTCAAATCAAGGTATCGCGATCCACGAATTTATGTACCCATTATTACAAGGTTATGATTCAGTTGCGCTGCAATCGGATGTTGAGCTTGGCGGTACAGATCAAAAATTCAACCTATTAATGGGTCGTGAATTACAAAAAGCAGAAGGTCAGAAGCCACAAACGGTCATCATGATGCCACTGCTTGTTGGTCTTGATGGCGTGAAAAAAATGTCTAAATCAGCGAACAACTATATTGGTGTAACAGATGCACCGAATGAGATGTTCGGTAAGATCATGTCTATCACTGATGAGTTGATGTGGAACTACTTCGAATTATTATCATTCCGTCCATTAGCTGAAATTGAAAAGTTCAAAGCTGATATCGCGGCAGATGCTGTTAACCCACGTGATGTTAAAATTTCATTAGCAAAAGAAATCATTGCCCGTTTTCACGATGAAGCGGCAGCAGAAAGCGCACATAATGATTTCACGCAGCGTTTTTCAAAAAATGCGATCCCAGATGAAATGCCAGAGTTTGATTTTGCAGTAAGTGATGCAATCGCAATTGCTAACTTATTAAAAGGTGCTGGTTTAGTATCAGGGACATCGGAAGCGATGCGTATGATCAAGCAGGGTGCTGTTAAGATTGATGGCGAAAAAGTAGAAGATACACGTCTTGTGCCGACTGCGGGTACAGCCGTATACCAAGTTGGTAAACGTAAGTTTGCACGTATTACACTTGGCTAACTGCTGATAAATAATTTAAGCCCGTTATGATAATTGTCATAACGGGCTTTTTAGTTTTAGGCTGTTAGCGAATGTAATTTACGAGCGGTGGTGTTTTAAAACAAAGATAGGTAATCTTAAATGCCAATGCACTGCGGCCATTCGGAGTGTAAATACCCCTGTCATGGCGAGTAACATCGCTAAATCTTCAGTTATGCCAATGAGTAGTGCGCCAGTATAAACTAGGCCTCCCAAGACAGATGCAGTCGCATAAATATCTTTTTGTAATACCATCGGTACGCGACTGGCTAACAAGTCTCTAATAATACCTCCTGCAACACCGGTGATCACACCCATAACTACCGCGGTCATCCCCGGTGCGCCATAAGCCAAAGCTTTCTGCGTACCCAGTACGGTAAATAAGGCTAAGCCTACTGCATCCGCAAGGGGTAATAATATTGGCGGCATGCGATGATTACGGTTAGCAAACAAAATGGTTAACATAGACGTCAGAATAATAACGGTGAGGTAAACGGGGTCGTGCACCCAGAATGCAGGGCCTACATCTAAAATAGCATCACGTATTGTACCACCTCCAATCGCGGTTACGGCAGCCAATACTGTAGCGCCAAATGGGTCCATGCGCATCTGCCCTGCAACTTGTACGCCTGATATTGCAAAAACGGCGGTACCCGCTAAATCGAGTAAATAAATCATATCCATGTTCATCATCAGTAAACTTATTAATCCTTTCTATATATTTGTCCATAATTAAGAAGAGCAGAGTATACGGATAGAGAAAACGATTTCTTTTAGCTATATCGAAGTTCTAACAAATAAAGTTGCTAATATAAATAAAATTTGAATTATTAATGATGCGATTCTGAATATTATCTTTCAGATGAAATTTAGAGGGAAGTGAGTAAAAGAGGGTTATATGTAGGCATAAAAAAAACAGCATAGAGAAGTTTTCGTCTATTTATAATCAAGCGTTATAAAACAATAAACTTTTCCATGCTGTTTTTGGTATTTTAAACTATAGGCTAGCGATTGATGGTAAAGCACCACTTGTGATGGCTAAAGTGGTTAAAACAGTAAAAACGGCTATAAATTCTTTCATGATAATGTCCTTGGTGTTAATGGATTGAGTACATTATGCACATATTTTATTCGTTTGGCTAGCTATTTATGAGAAAAGTGTAACTTTTAATACTTTGGGCTCTCGATGATGTTGAAGTGCTGATTAGTGTGAGTCTTAATCTTTTTATCCGTACTGACTGTTGTGATTCATGATATTTTTGTTGTTGAGTATTTTAATTTGTATGCAAAAGTTTAGTTTTAGTTGTTACGATCATGACTTCACTTGTGTTGGGTGAAATGTGCGTAAAATAGCGTGTTAAGTCGAATTTTAAAGCTGGTTATTAATGAGCAATCAAAGGTCTCAATAACCAGATTTAATGTGTTTAATGGTTTGAATAAGGTGAAGTATCGTCATATTCGTATTACAATAGGGGCATTGTGATTGTAAACATTGTCGGCGCTGTAAAACTCAGTAATGTCATGATAATGAATTGATTAAAAGGTTATAAAAGTATTATGAGTAATATTATCCCAATGACTGCACGTGGTGCAGATAATTTACGTGAAGAGCTCGAACGTCTTAAAACTGTTCGCCGTCCTGAAATTGTGAATTCAATTGCTGAAGCGCGTGAACACGGCGATTTAAAAGAAAATGCGGAATACCATGCGGCACGTGAAGAGCAAGGGTTTTGTGAAGGCCGTATTCAAGATATTGAAGGCAAGTTATCAAATTGCCAAATTATTGATGTAACAAAAATGGCAAACAATGGTCGTGTTATCTTTGGTTGTACAGTGACAATTTATAACACTGAAACGGAAGAGGAAATAACTTACAACCTAGTGGGTGATGATGAAGCGAATATTAAACAAAATCGTATTTCAATTAATTCACCAATTGCGCGTGGTTTAGTAGGCAAAAGTGTCGATGATGTTGCGGTTGTGACGACGCCGGGCGGCGCGATTGAATTTGAAATTGTATCGGTAGAATATATCTAACTATCGACACACTTCATGAAAATACAGATACGAATTACGGTGTACTGTGACCCAGTTTTAACACTGGGTATAGTCGAGCTGGGATTCCTTGCCCAGCTGGATACTCATAAAGCTATTATTTTTTTGGCAGTATGATTTTCTTTTCATCACTTGTACGATAAATAACCAGTGTATGGCCAATACTTTGTACTTTTTCTGCGTTAGCTTCTTTTACAATGGTATCCATTACTAATGCTTTTTGGTCACGGTCTTCTGACGCAACTTTAATTTTGATTAATTCATGATGTGCTAGCGCTACTTCAATTTCAGCCATTACACCTTCTGTTAAGCCGTGTTGGCCTAGTAAGATGACAGGTTTTAATGAATGTGCTAAACCTTTTAGGTGTTGCTTTTGTTTGTTGCTTAATGCCATATTTTAAATTTCTTATTACTTAGGGTTGAAAAAGAGTAATTTTAGCTTCATCTTCATCTTAATACCATGCCATTATGGTAATGGTTTAAAAAAATATTATTAACAGGCTTTCAGATGACCCCGACACCGAAGAAAAAAAGTACCCAAAAGGGCAGTTCAAAGAATTGGCTGCAAGAGCATCACAACGATAAATATGTGAAAGATGCGAAGAAGCAAGGGTTGCGTTCACGTGCAACTTTTAAGCTTGAAGAAATTCAAGCAAAAGATAAATTATTAAAACCGGGTATGAATATTGTTGACCTTGGTGCAGCTCCAGGTGGTTGGTCACAATATGCGGTTAAACAATTAGGTGATAGAGGTCGTGTTATTGCTTGTGATATTTTAGCTATGGATCCAATTGCAGGCGTCGATTTCTTGCAAGGTGATTTCCGAGATGAAAAAGTATTATCAGCATTACTAGCTAAAGTCGGTGATGGTCAGATTGATGTAGTTATTTCTGATATGGCACCAAATATGAGTGGCAATATCGGTGTCGATCAGCCCGCTGCAATGTACTTGGTTGAACTTGCTCTCGAAATGTGTCGTGAAGTGCTTAAACCAAATGGCAGTTTTGCGGTTAAAGTATTTCAAGGTGAAGGCTTTGAGCAATTCATGAAAGATGTACGTAGTATGTTTACTGTAGTTAAAACCAGAAAACCGGATTCATCACGTGCTCGTTCACGCGAAGTTTTCATTGTTGCGACAGGTTATAAAGGCTAAATTATTGTGACCTGTGACAAAAGTAATATCACTGCTGCTATTGAAGAATTAAATCAAGATTTGTCATCAATTAACATTTAATTATGTTAATAAATAGCCAAGTCTTGATATATTTGAGTAGACAGTAGAGAATATCTAAAGGGTTCTGCAGCCTTGCATTTTAATTGTAAGGACCACAGGATTAAAATTTAAAATGTAAGTTGTTGTTAAACTGTCTATATTTAGAATATATTGAGTGTATCAACTGTTTTTTTTCAGGGAACTTAAGACCCGGAGAGGCTAGATTTTGAGTGATATGGCAAAAAATCTGATTTTATGGCTGGTTATTGCAGTCGTATTAATGTCAGTATTTCAGAGTTTCGGACCAAATGAGAGTTCAAGTAATCAGTTAGATTACAGTTCATTTGTACAACAAGTTAGAAATAAACAAGTTAACGAAGTTAAGATCAACGGACGTACTATCCGTGGTGTTAGCCAAGGTGGACAGAAATTCGTTACTTTCTTACCAGCGGAAGATCCACAGCTATTAAATGATCTGCTAAACAATAACGTTAAAGTATTTGGTGAGCCTGAAGAGGAAGCAAGTTTATTGACTTCTATCTTCATCTCTTGGTTCCCAATGCTATTACTGATCGGTGTTTGGGTATTCTTCATGCGTCAAATGCAAGGTGGCGGCGGTAAAGGTGCTATGTCATTTGGCAAAAGTAAAGCACGCTTAATGAGTGAAGACCAAATTAAAACGACGTTTGCTGATGTTGCAGGCTGTGATGAAGCAAAAGAAGAAGTTGCTGAATTGGTTGATTACTTAAAAGACCCAAGTCGCTTCCAGAAATTGGGTGGTAAAATCCCAACCGGTATCTTATTGGTTGGTTCACCAGGTACAGGTAAAACATTACTTGCTAAGGCTATTGCTGGTGAAGCAAAAGTACCATTTTTCACTATTTCAGGTTCTGATTTCGTTGAAATGTTTGTGGGTGTGGGTGCATCTCGTGTGCGTGACATGTTTGAACAAGCGAAAAAATCATCACCTTGTATCATCTTTATCGATGAAATCGATGCTGTAGGCCGCAAACGTGGTTCTGGCATGGGTGGCGGTCACGATGAACGTGAGCAAACGCTTAACCAAATGCTAGTTGAAATGGATGGCTTTGAAGGTAATGAAGGTATCATTGTTATTGCTGCGACGAACCGTCCAGACGTACTTGATCCTGCGCTATTACGTCCAGGCCGTTTTGATCGTCAGGTAACGGTTGGTCTTCCTGATATCCGTGGTCGTGAACAGATCTTAAAAGTGCATATGCGTAAAGTGCCAATTAGTGATGATGTTGAAACTGTACTTATTGCACGTGGTACCCCAGGTTTCTCAGGTGCTGAACTTGCTAACCTTGTTAACGAAGCAGCACTATTTGCAGCTCGTAGTAATAAACGTACAGTATCAATGGCTGAGTTTGAAAAAGCTAAAGATAAGATCTTAATGGGTGCTGAACGTAAGAGCATGTTAATGAGCGAAGAAGAGAAAACGATGACAGCGTACCATGAAGCTGGTCACGCAATCGTTGGTCGCTTAGTACCGGATCATGATCCAGTTTATAAAGTAAGTATCATTCCACGTGGTCGCGCACTGGGTGTCACTATGTACTTACCTGAGCAAGATCGTGTTAGTCATTCAAAACGTCATTTAGAAAGCATGATCTCAAGCCTTTACGGTGGTCGTATTGCTGAAGAAATCATCTTTGGTAAAGACAGTGTATCAACGGGCGCATCCAATGATATTGAACGTGCTACAGATATTTCTCGTAAAATGGTAACGCAATGGGGTCTATCTGAAAAATTAGGTCCGATGAAGTTTGCTGATGAGCAAGGTGAAATCTTCCTTGGTGGTGGTGGTACACAGGCTGCAAGTATGTCTGATGAGACCGCAAAACTGATTGATGATGAAATTCGTTATTTGGTTGAAAGTAACTATAAACGTTCGCATCAGCTGTTAACGGACAATATGGATATTCTTCATTCAATGAAAGATGCATTGATGAAGTATGAAACCATTGATGCCAAGCAAATTGATGATCTAATGGCACGTGTTGAAGTTCGCGCTCCAGCGGACTGGGGCGAAAGCTACGGTACTATTGATAGCGACAGTACTAAAGATGCTAAAAAAGAAACTAAAATAGATAATGAAGAAGATAGCAATAAAAAAGATACAGAATAAGCCTCGCTTACTCAGTATTACTTTATAGCTATTAATTCATGATAGAATAAACCCCGAGCGTAACTCGGGGTTTTTTTTTAGGGATAGGACGATAATGCAGTTAAACTTAGTGACCAATAGCAGTCGTGTTAAAATACTCGATCTAAGTCAACCAGTAGTCATGGGCATTTTAAATGTCACACCTGACTCATTTTCTGATGGCGGTCAGTATCACACTTTAGATGCAGCCTTTAAACAAGCACAACAAATGGTCGCTGATGGCGCTAAGATCATTGATATTGGCGGTGAATCTACGCGTCCTGGCGCCAGTGCTGTTAGCTTAGAAGAAGAGCTTGCCCGTGTTATTCCTATTATTAGACGCATATCAACAAATCTAGATGTGGTTATTTCTATCGATACCAGTAAGGCACAAGTGATGCGTGAAGCCATTGCTGCGGGTGCGCACATTATTAATGATGTGAGAGCACTGCAGCAAGAAGGTGCACTACAAGCTGCGGCAGAACTTGCTGTGCCTGTGTGTATTATGCACATGCAAGGCCAGCCAAGTACAATGCAAGATGCACCATCTTATCAAGATGTAACGGCAGAAGTGATCGCGTTTTTACAACAGCGAATCGGTGACTGTATTAATGCAGGCATTAAGCGTGAAAATATTATTCTCGACCCGGGCTTTGGTTTTGGTAAAACGCTAGAACAGAATTATCAATTACTCGCTGATACACCGCTATTTCATCAATTTGATTTACCCATTTTGATTGGTGTTTCACGAAAGTCGATGATAGGTAATTTATTGCAATGTGATGAGTCTCAGCGTTTAGCTGGCAGTCTTGCGTGTGCAAATAGTGCCGCTACAGATGGTGCCCATATATTTCGTGTGCATGATGTACGAGAGACTGCTGATACTTTAGCGATTGTCGCTCAGCTCAAAAAACATCGTGTGCGCTAATAAAATAACGAACGCTATATACAGTATATAGTTTTTCATTTTAAAAATAGAATATGGTTAAGTGTATCGCTGGACCAAAAATAAAAATATTAGGGATTAAATATGTCAAGAAAGTATTTTGGTACCGATGGTATTCGTGGTCTTGTAGGTGTAGCACCAATCACACCTGAGTTTGCACTTAAATTGGGCTGGGCTGCAGGTAAGGTACTTGCAAAGCAAGGGACAAGAAAAGTCCTCATCGGTAAAGATACCCGTATTTCTGGTTATATGTTGGAATGTGCTTTAGAAGCGGGTTTATCTGCTGCAGGGCTTGACGTCGCGTTTATGGGACCAATGCCGACGCCGGCGGTTGCTTATTTAACGCGTACATTCCGTGCTGAAGCGGGTATTGTGATCAGTGCATCACACAATCCATACCACGATAACGGTATTAAGTTCTTCTCTGCAAACGGTACTAAGCTACCGGATGACGTTGAACTAGCGATTGAAGCGCAATTAGACAAAGAATTAACCTGCGTTGAATCAGCTGAATTAGGTAAAGCAGTACGTATTGATGACGCAGCGGGTCGTTATATTGAATATTGTAAAGGTACATTCCCGCCTCGCGCAAGTTTAAAGGGGCTGAAAATTGTGTTGGATTGTGCCCATGGTGCAACTTACCATATCGCACCAAACGTATTTAGAGAGTTAGGCGCAGAGATCATTACAATCGGTGTCGAGCCAAATGGTTTGAACATTAATGATGGTTGTGGGGCAACGGCGCCTGAAGCATTGGCTGCGCGTGTACTTGCTGAAAAAGCTGATTTAGGTGTCGCTTATGATGGTGATGGCGATCGTCTGATGATGGTTGATCATACTGGCTATGTGATTGATGGTGATGAAGTTCTTTACATTATTGCACGTGATGCACTGCGTAATGGCGTATTAAAAGGTGGTGTCGTTGGTACATTAATGGCGAATATGGGCTTAGAGCTAGCGCTTAAGTCTCTGGGTGTTCCATTTGCACGTAGTGCGGTTGGCGATCGCTATGTGGTTGAAATGATGCTTGAAAAAGGTTGGCGTATAGGTGGTGAAAATTCAGGCCATATTATTTCTCTGGATCACACCACAACAGGCGACGGCATTGTATCAAGCCTATTAGTATTAGCTGCACTGGTTAATAGTGGATTAACGCTGAAAGAATTACGCTCTGGTATGAGTAAATTCCCACAAGTATTAGTGAATGTTCGTTTTAGTGGTGATTCAGATCCACTATTAGCGGAGTCAGTACAACAGTCGGTAGCAGATGTTGAACAAGAACTTGCTGATCGTGGTCGTGTATTGTTACGTAAATCAGGTACTGAGCCACTTATCCGTGTGATGGTCGAAGGTGAAGATGAAACGCATGTATTAGCGCTTGCCAATAAAATTGCAGATGCCGTAAAAGCCACGTTTTAAACTCGCGTGAAGGGTAGTTTGAGGCTTATTTGTATACGGCAACTGGTGTTGTTTTGTGCTAAAGCCTTTTATTCATTGTTTTTTTAATAATCAGCTTGCAACTAAGGTGGAGGTTAGATAATATCTCCTCCGCTTTACCACTTAATGTTATTTAGTTACAAAGTGACTGTGTATGATTTAAGTGTCCCTTACCTCGGGTAAGGATGTTCGATAAAGCTATATTAAACCTTTTGAGATTTAGGTATTAAAATGTACGAAGTTATTATTGTTATTTACTTAATTGTTGCACTTGCAATCATTGGATTCGTTCTAATGCAGCAGGGCAAAGGCGCTGATATGGGTGCTAGCTTTGGTTCAGGTGGCTCAAATACAGTATTTGGTGCTAGCGGTTCAGGTAACTTTTTAACTCGCGCAACAGCAGTGCTTGCAATTGTGTTTTTTGCGTTAAGCCTAACGTTAGGTAACTTATCTACACAATCTAAGACTGATGTGATTTTAGATGCAGAGAAACCTGCAATCACAAGTGATGTGCCAGTAGCGCCAGTAAGCAATAGCGACATACCTCAATAAAGAATAAGCCGTGGTGGTGAAATTGGTAGACACGCCAGCTTGAGGGGCTGGTGTCCGAAAGGACGTGCGGGTTCAAGTCCCGCCCACGGCACCAAATAAGAAAAACCTTAGTAGCTGATACTAAGGTTTTTTTTTGCCTGGATTTTAATAAAAGATAGAGCTAAGCGGTTATTTTAATTCGTATATACGCTTTATTTAAAAATAATTTAGGTCTATTGATTACTACCGTTAAGCAGTTTCACTATTTAAGTGAATTTGGCCTTGCTTATTATAGTAGCAATAGCCTATAATCAGCGCAGTAAGATTGTTGTCGCGGGATGGAGCAGTTTGGTAGCTCGTCGGGCTCATAACCCGAAGGTCGTTGGTTCAAATCCGGCTCCCGCAACCATTTCTTATACCTGTTGATAAGGCTAGTCAACAGTGTGCAAATAGCATTACTTAAATTTAATTTTATCTCTGGTAAATGTAATTTACGTAATACTATTGGCTTCTTGCTTATTATTTATTTAATAAGCGCTGCGAAAGTGGCATACAAGGTCTAGTAGTAAGAAGCCCCGCCTTATAGTCGGGGCTTTTTATTTTTTAAATTACGGGCATATGCCCTTTTTTTGTTTTTAGGGGGTTGTTTTGGCGAGTTTAGAACAAACACTAACTGAATTGTTAGAACCAACAGTTGAAATGTTAGGTTTTGAACTTATTGGTATTGAGTTTACACGAGCGGGTAAACACTCAACATTACTTGTTTATATCGATCATGAAAACGGTATTTTTGTTGACGATTGCTCGAAAGTAAGTCACCAAGTTAGCGCTATCATGGATGTTGAAGATCCAATCAGTACAGAGTACTTCTTAGAAGTATCTTCACCTGGTATGGAACGTCCATTATTTAAAGTGTCACACTACCAAGAGTACTGTGGTTCTGAAATTAAAGCATTATTACGTATGGCTGTGAATGGTCGTCGTAAATTTAAAGGCGTAATCAAAAGTGTTGATGGTGAGATGATCACTGTGACAATTGATGGCAAAGACGAAGTCTTTGCGCACGCAAATATTCAAAAAGCAAATATTGTTCCAAAATTTGACTAACGAGGCGTTCGGGAATGAATAAAGAAATTCTGTTAGTTGTTGATGCAGTTTCTAACGAGAAAGCACTACCTCGTGAGAAAATTTTCGAAGCACTGGAAATTGCACTAGCAACAGCAACTAAAAAAAGATATGAAGG
>Ga0209291_1003857_pt1 | contig 10736 bp, 12 predicted proteins | sample GOMGulsemesocosm_FD_184633 | JGI IMG/M metagenome (GOLD analysis project Ga0209291, IMG submission 184633) | Methane-oxidizing microbial communities from mesocosms in the Gulf of Mexico - GOM9B Gulf of Mexico (SPAdes) (version 2) | ecosystem: Environmental > Aquatic > Marine > Cold seeps... | reverse complement strand
CTTTAAATGCACCTAAGCCTTTTTGACCATAATAAGTGACTTGATGAGCTGGTGCATGTATCACACCAATCACTGGCCAACCATTCTCTACCAGTGCTACATTTACCGCGAAATCACCACTGCCAAGAATAAACTCGCCGGTACCATCGATAGGATCCAATAACCAATATCTCGCCCAGTCTTTACGTTGAGCTAACGGTACCGCGCCCACTTCTTCAGAAATAATAGGAATATTTGGTGTTAATCTTTGCAACTCAGCCATTAATACATCATTTGCGGCAATATCAGCACTAGTTACTGGACTATTGTCTTCTTTTATCTCAGAAGTATAGTCTCCTGACTTATAATGTTTACTGACTTCAACACCAGCCTTTTTACTGCTGTCAATGGCGATAGCTAACAGCTCTTCTAAATTCATTTTTCATCCCTTAACTTATCAACTACTAATAGTAATGCGGCAATACTTCTAGCTTCATTAAAATCTGAACGAGTTAGCAGTGCTTTATAATCGCTTAACTTCCATGAAACAATATCTAGGGGCTCAGGTTCATCACCAAGCAACTTTTCAACATACATCTGCTTCGCGATAAAGATTTCCATGTTACCTGCAAAAAACGCCGGCGCCATGGCAACACTTTGCAATAAGTCTAATTGTTTTGCGCCAAAACCCACTTCTTCTTTAAGTTCTCGATTTGCTGCTTCGATGGCGAGCTCGCCCGCATCGATTAACCCTTTTGGAAATCCTAACTCATAACTATGTGTACCAGCACAATATTCTTTCACTAACAGTATAGTGTCATTTTCAATCATTGGTACGATCATCACGGCACCACGCGCGGATCCTTGCATCCTCTCGTAAACTCGTTCAACACCATTACTAAAGGTGAGATCGATTTGTTCGATGGCAAATAGTTGGCTTTTCGCCACTTCTTTTCGGTCGGTGATCTGAGGTAATTCTTTTTTCATGGCTATCACATAAGGTAAATAATTAGATTATTTGAGAACTGCTGTTAAAGATTCGATATAATCCTATGATAAGTTGTTTTACTAGGAAAAATCTATGCTTGATTGGTCAAAAATATCGACTGTTTTACTGGATATGGATGGAACTATCCTCGATTTACACTTTGACAATCATTTTTGGTTGCATCATCTACCTCAGCGCTACAGTGAAAGCATGGATATTAGCCTCGAACAAGCGAAAAACAATCTGCATAAGCATTATGAAAAAGTAGCAGGAACTATTGATTGGTATTGCTTAGACTATTGGGCAATACAAACCAAGTTATCCATTACCGAGTTAAAACGCGAGATACAACATTTAATTCAACTTAGGGCTGACGCTCATGATTTTCTTGTGGCACTTAAAACCTCTGGTAGAGAAGTAATATTAGTCACTAATGCCCACCCTGACAGTTTGTCATTAAAAATAGAACGTACTCAACTAGACCAGTACTTTGACAAGCTCTACTCTACTCATCAGTTTGGCGTCACCAAAGAGTCGCAGTTGTTGTGGCAAAAATTACAAGCAACACAGCCTTTTGAACCATCATCGACACTTTTTGTTGATGACAGTATTAATATTCTAGATTCCGCCAAACAGTTCGGTATCAAACATTTATTGGCGGTAGCCAACCCTGATAGTCAACAACAAACCAGAAATATTGAGGCTTATCCCGCAATCGCTGATTTTAGCGCGCTTATTGAAGGTATTTTAGCCAATCCAGTTAACTAAAATATTAAAAAATAATGGTACTAAAACCTTAAACGGTAACGGCCTTGATTATCTGCTTTACCTAAAAAAGGTAATACTTGGCGAATAGCATTGGGCATTTTATTATTGGGGGTTAAATAGCCATCACCTGACATCGAAAATCCTTTGCCGACAGATGCAGTGAAGCTTAATCCTAAATCATTATTTTCAGCAAGCTCAGCAACAATGTCACCTCTTAGACAACTAAAGTCGGCGCTGAGTTTTCCTAAGCTAATTTTCTCATCTAAAGCGGTTACCGCCGCTTTAGACCATGTAACATTGCCTTTTAATGATGAGCATAATGCATTGCCCATCGTAAATTCATCAAGAGTAACATCGATAAAATTATGTGCTTTTATCGGAAGTGGCAAATTAACTTTTTGTGCAATGAAGTCAGCACTAATATTGACCTTCGTATCAGATAACTTCAGCGTTGACAATAAACCTGAAACCGTTGTTTTCCCTTCAGGGCCACTGATTAAAGCATCCCCAAACGTGACATCAATTTTGGGGTCCCAAAGAAACAATGAAAAGAAAGCTAACTTGGCTTCAACATTATTAATGACAATATTATCAACTTTAATGGCGCTAACTTTACTTTGCCAAATAGAACCACTAACTTCACCTAACTGAATATTTTTAGGTAGCGTCAGCCAATTAAATACTACGCCAGCTGGCATAAGAGCAATTAACAAAACCAGATAAACACCCAAAAAACTTGCGATAAACGCAGACCACTTTTTCATTAACCCTTTCCTAGCTGCAAGCGTTTAACTCGCACTAACCCAGATTCATCACCACTGGTTAAGTCGATAGCTTTAACAAAAACACCTTCACTTGTTGATAAATGTTCCAACCAGTTTAATAACTGGGTAAAAGCGATATTATCTATCCATACTTGAATATCTGTCCCTTGCGGCTGTACTCGAGTGATCGTAATATTATTACTGCTTGCGCTGCGATTAATCACACTTGATAAACTGCCTGAACTTGTTCTACGGCTACTACTACCTTTAGAGGCGTTGAATCTTGCCGTTTCGCTATTAACCCAAGCTAATAACGACTGTTGGCGTGCTAGTTTTTGTTGACCTTTTTCAATATTTTCATTGAGCGGTTGCCAAATCAAACTATAAAGTAGGAAAACAACAAACACCGCGCCTAACGAACTAACTAAATGTTGCTCTCTTTGATTGAGCTGAAGCCACCATGCTTTCATGAGCGACCACCTGTAGATTGAGTAATACTAAACGAACCGGACACTTTATCACCTTGATTATTTTGGGCCCCTTGAGAGACTGAAAACTGCTTTCCTTCTAGCAAGGTTTTAAATTGTTCAAACTGCTGGTAACCGTCTGCAGTTGCTTGCAGGCGAAGTTCATTCCGTTTGCTATCAAACCTTATAGCATCAGGTTTTAGTTGAGGTACTTGTAAAAATATCGGTTGCATTCTAGCCAACAAGGTTAAAAAACTCTCATCTTGTCCACCTGAGCCGATGGCAGCCAATTTTCTTTTTAATTGTGAGCGTATGGTCGAGACCCTTACTCTTTTAGTTTCTGGAAAAGTCGATTTATATTGCGCTATTATTTGTTGCTCTATTGTCTGTTGTTGGCTATTAATTTGCATTAACGTCACGGATTTCAACACCACATTAAGCAGTAAAGCACATACTGCGATACTCGCCGCCCAAGCCCATGTTTTTATCAATGGTGACCGCTGGTTTTTTATTTGAAACTCACCTTGTAATAAGTTAAAGGTTTGTTGATCAATCTGCTGCGCCATTAATGCTAAAGGAAGTTCTTCGGCTTGTGGATTGATAGTTATTTGCTCATTACTTAATGGCAACGCAGAATAACTATCGATTGCAATATCGCCTGACTTAAGCCAGCACTGAATTGCTGATTGCCATAAATTTGCATCCAGTGATATACCTTGCCATTCGCCTTGACGGACGATAATTTGCTCGCCTAATTGAATTGCTTGCCAATTTTTCTCTGCTTTGGGTAAAGCTAATACATCGGGTAACATGCGTTTACAGCTAATGCCGGCATCCGTTAACCACAACAGCCAACGACGCATTTGCTCATGTTCAACCGCTGCGACAAAACAATTTTCATCTTCGTGAGCACTTTTATTTTGCCCATAGGCAAAAAATAACTGCTCGACTTCTTGCGCTAACTCATCCTCGAGCATGAAAGGAGCGGCTAAACGAATTGCCTTTTGTGACTTAGCAGGTACATTTAAACTTTTTAACGCCACATCAGCAGTTGGAACTAATACCGTAACGGGTCTTGATGTTGCTTTGTCTTTAAGTGCTGTTATCTGCTCAGCGCCGGCTAATTCACCGCTAGCAATGATGCTTTGTTCTATTGTCGACCAAACTAACCAATGAATTGTATCTTCAGCATGACTGCCTAGTCGTATAATTAAATTTTCTGCCATTAGTCACGTCCTATAGTACGGCTAATTACGTTTATTTGTTGATTGCTTGCTACTTGTAAAATGGAACTCATATGAAAGTAGCTGTTATTAAAATTTGTTGATGCCTTTAGTTTAAAGTATTCACTATCAACAACAAACTGTTGTTTTTGCTCATCACTAATTTTTAATTTATTTACTTCAGGTAAATTAAAAAATTCTTCTACATCCTTAAAGCCCTCAGCATCTCTCGCTGCTAGCAGCTCTTCTGCTTCGTTACGTGAAATAGACAATAACCCCTGCAGCAATTCGGGTTTATCCTCAGCAAGGGTATTGATATTAATTTGATGTAAATTATTATTTGGGATCACACAAACATGATCTTTTAAAGCGGCTATTACCGGTATGGTAAAATGCTCTATGACTCTTAATTCATTGACACTACCAATAAAATGGTTCGCGGGTAAGTAAGCAAATTCTTTCGCGGCATAATCACTGTCTTCTGCACCACCACTACTAGCGATTGAACCATCTTCATCAAGCCAATCAGTTAACGCATCGGCCATATACTGTGCTTCAAACTCGCCAATACCATCAACATTCAACGCACTAATTATAGTCTCTAAAGCCTTTCTTGCTGGCAGCTTATTTGTACCTTCGCTACCACTTCCATTAGTTTCACCACGCAAAGCATTCAAATTTAAGCATGCTTGCATATCGGTTATTTCACCTGAAATTTCACCAAAATCGACTGGGTATGAGCTTTTTCCTTGTGCCCATATTTGGCCTAAATGCGTCACGTCTTGTTCATCTTCGAAAGCGGTGAACAATACGCGTTTTGTAAAAGCCTCTGCTCCAACTGCGTACCAATATGCCTGTTGATTGAAATTAATATTGGTAGCTCGTTGTACTTGTAATTGCAAGCGTGCCAACATTTGTGTGGCGATAACTGCGGCTAATGCAACCACTAACATCACGGTAATTAATGCAATACCCCGTTGTAACTTCATTAAGGTACCATTCATTGATTACTACCTTGTGATGGTTGGTTATTGGCTGCATTATTACTTTCTCCTTCACTTATCGTTTTATTCTCCTGTGAAGGGTTATCTGGTTGGCCTTTTTGATTAGTTTGTTGAGCCGACTTCTGCTGATTATCAACTAAAATAAACTTACGATTAATAACACCAAAGTCTTCTGTTTCGATAATAAGCTCTACGGCTTGCGGTAAACTATTTTCTTTTAAGGTAGTTTGCCATTTATCTAGATAAAAATACTTCAATTCAAAACGTTCGACGTTGGCAATAAGTTGCCTGACTTTTGGCTCTTCACCCACCACCGCATCAACAAAGTTATAATGTAAGCGCTCTAAGGTTTTATCTTCTACACGATAGGCAACTGACTGCATGTCGCTACGGGGAATTAATAAACCTGGATTTGTCCAACCAGAACGAACAAAAGCAATGGCTTGTTCGCTTGAGGAGAAACCGCCGCTGTCTGCATAAATAAAGTCACTTAACGGTGTTTCTCCTTCACGCCTCACTGAACGTTGAGCAATCTGTAAAAAATCACGTTCAATAACCATCCAGGCCCGTTGAATTTCATTTAGACGCTGCATTTTTTCTCGTGAGTATTCTTCGCTTTTAATCACGCCATCAAAAATACTAAAACTGGCTAAACTAATAATAGCAAAAATTGAAATCGCCAATAAAACTTCAATAAGGGTAAAGCCTTGATTGACTTTAAAACCTTTACCACAAGGCATATTCATTGACCTGTTCCCTTAGAAACATAGGTCATCAAGCTAGTAAGGGCTAACTCATCCTTTTCTTCTGCTCTCACTTCAATGACCACAGCACGCATGTCTTTATCCGTGGTTTTAATTACGAGTTGTTTCCAGTGCCACTCGCGACCTGCAGCTTCAGCTTTACCTTTTTGATTGTTTTTGGGTGGCCATGTTTTATTGATATTGACTTCCACTAATTGGTTAGATGCTACCCAATCAGCGATCATTTTATTTTCTATGTTATTAAGGCTATTAAAATGAGTATCCGCGGTATTTAATAAAGCCAAGCCAGCTAATGAAAAAACCGATAAGGCAAGTAAGACTTCTATCAGCGTAAAGGCTTTTATTTTGTGTTTATTCATCGGGTATATCGCCATCAATAATGGGGCCGATTATTTTGACTGGTGTGGTATATAGGCCTTTAACAGCAAAAACGATATCTTCAGAAACTAAAAACTCATCAGAAAAACTGAACTCAACACGAAAAGGGGTGATATCGCCACCTGATAACAAATAAACTTGCGGAATGATGGGTTTATCATCGTCGTTTAACCCTTCTTCCATCTGCTCTAGCATTTCATCATCTGGTTGAAAGAGCTCAGCATCAATTAATGAGGGTTGCTCTAAAGCCAGATCATCAAAACTTAAGGAAATGCCAATTTCATCTGGCAGTTGATAGACTGATAATAATTCGTTATCCGCGACAACGCTCCAACGCACACCATCAAAACCAACAAATTGATAGCTGTTCTTTTCTATAAATAAACCCAGTTCAATATTGTTTAATAAACCATATTCGGCGGCTAGATTAAATACGCCAGCAAAACGGCTACTTTCTTGTCGTAATTTTGCCTGTGGCTTATTAGATGTGAAGTTGATTTGAATGGCTGCCACCATCATGCCGATGACGACGATCACTAACAACACCTCGATTAAGGTAAAGCCTTTTATTGTGTTGTTAGTGTTTTTGTCCATAAGTATTAAAACAGTTTAGTCACCAACCGTTCAAAAGTTACTGATAATCACCTAAGTTCCAATTACCAATATCATCGTCAGTGTCCGCTTCACCATCAGGTCCCATAGTAAAAATATCCATTTTTCCATGTTCTCCAGGATTTAATAATTGATAATCATTACCCCATGGGTCTTGTGGTAAGCGCTTTATATAGCCGCCCTCAGGGAAGCGACGAGGCACAGGTTCAATTTCTGTTTGTTCAACAAGGGCTTCTAATCCCTGCTCTGTACTCGGGTAATTATAGTTTTGTGAGCGATACATACCGAGAGCGGTTTCTAATGAACCAATATCGATGACCGCTTTTTGTTCACGTGCGGTGTCTTGACTTCCCATTAAGTTAGGCACAATCATACTGGCGATGATACCGATGATCACCAATACCACCATCACTTCTAAAAGGGAAAAGCCTTGGTTATTTTTGTTGTGCTGCTTAACTGTTTTTTTCATGTTAACTTCCTATTAATGTATTCATTTGCAGAATCGGCTGTAATATCGCCATAACGATAAACAAGACAATACCTGCCATTGTCACCATAATTGCCGGTTCGAATGCCTTTAATGAGATATTCATTAAAGCTTCAAATTCTCTATCTTGGTTATCTGCTGCTCGCCCCAGCATATTTTCTAGCTCGCCACTTTTTTCTCCACTAGCGATCATATGGAGCATCATCGGTGGAAAAAGTTTCGTTTGTTCCAGTGATAAGCGTAGGCTTGAGCCTTCTCGTACTTTATCAGCCGACTCTTTCACTTTATCTTTGATATACAAATTTTCTAATACTTCGCCAGAAATACTCATACTTTCAAGTAAAGGCACAGCACTAGCCGTTAAAATACTTAAAGTGCGAGCAAATCTGGCGGTATTGACACCACGGATCACTTTTCCTAACCCGGGTAAATGTAATAATTTTTGATGCACTTGGTATTTAAACGACGGCTTTTTTAATAATTGTAAAAATGCCATTAGCGCCATCACAAACGCTAAAAAGAGCATCAAACCGTAATTTTGCAAAAATTCGCTACTGGCGATCAAGAACTGTGTTGTACCGGGAAGTTTGGCGCCGAGATGTTCAAACTGACCAACAATTTGTGGTACAACCGAGGTTAATAATACCACAATCACACCAATGGCAACCACGGTCATAATAATAGGATAAACCATCGCTTGGATCATTTGCGAACGTAACTGTTGTCTTTGCTCGGTATAATCTGCAAGGCGATCAAGGACCTTATCCAAATGGCCTGATTTTTCCCCTGCAGCAACCATAGCCCGAAATAAATGGCTAAAAACCTGCGGGAATTCGGCCATACTTTCAGCTAAGCCATAACCTTCAGTTACTTTGGTGCGTACTGCCATAACCATACTTTTAAGGGTGTTTTTTTCACACTGCTCTGCAACCGCGAGTAATGACTCTTCTAAAGGAAGACCTGAAGCTACTAATGTTGCTAATTGACGAGTGATAAGTGCTAGCGCTGTCGCGGATATTTTTTTACTTGGGCCAAACGTTGATGATTGATTTTGCTGTTTGCTTTTCGCTAAACTTGCCGTGACTTCAGTGGGCATTAACCCTTTATCACGTAATAAAGAACGGACATGTCGAGGGGTATCACCTTCAATGATACCTTTTTTAACTTTTCCTCGGCTATCAACCGCTTGGTAATCAAATGCCGCCATGTTATTTGTTAATCTTCCCTTGTAACACGTAATACTTCTTCAAGTGTAGTAAAGCCATCAAGTACCTTATCAAAACCATCTCGGCGAATACTGGGAGTGCTGTTTCGGATCAGCTTTTCAATCGCTTGTTCACCTTTACCGTTATGGATTAATTCACGTACTTTGTCATCAACCAACAGCAATTCATGAATACCCGTTCGGCCTCGGTAACCTTTGTGACTACATTCACTACAGCCAGTTGCACGATATATTTTCGTTTGAGCACCTTTTTCCAAACCGAGGATACTCTGCTCTTCATCATCAGGTAAATGACTTTCCCGACAATGTGGGCATAACGTTCTCACCAAACGTTGGGCTAATACGCCAAGTAAACTTGATGATAATAAAAACGGTTCAACACCCATGTCTTCCATTCGAGTAATAGCGCCAGCAGCTGTATTAGTATGTAACGTAGAGAGTACTAAATGCCCTGTTAAACTTGCCTGCACAGCAATTTGTGCGGTTTCTAAATCACGAATTTCACCCACCATCACTACATCCGGATCTTGTCGTAATATTGCGCGCAAACCGCGTGCAAACGTCATATCAACTTTGGTATTTACTTGGGTTTGACCAATACCTTCAATGGCATATTCAATGGGGTCTTCAACGGTTAATACATTACGTTGCTTATGATCTATTTGGCTAAGTCCGGCATACAAGGTAGTAGATTTACCTGAGCCTGTAGGCCCAGTAACTAAAATAATACCATGAGGTTTATCTATTAGTGTTGAGAACAATTGCCGGTTAGCATCAGTCATGCCTAAATCTTGTAAATCTAATCGAGCCGAATTTTTATCTAACAAACGAAGTACAACACGCTCACCATGCCCTGTCGGCATAGTGGATACACGCACGTCAACCGCACGACCAGCAATACGTAAGGAAATACGGCCATCTTGAGGGATACGCTTTTCCGCAATATCTAGTTTTGCCATAACTTTAATACGAGAAACTAACAATGAGGCGAGTTTACGGTTAGGTTTTAATACTTCTCGTAAAACGCCGTCAACACGAAAGCGAATTTGTAGTGATTGTTCAAAAGTCTCGATATGAATATCAGAAGCATTTTCTTTAATTGCTTCACTGAGCATGGCATTGATCATTTTGATGATCGGCGCATCATCTTCATTCTCAAGTAAGTCTTCTGTTTCGGTCATTTCATCGGCAAGAGAATATAAATCCACCTCATTGCCAATATCTTCCATCATTTGTTGAGCTTCTGAAGAGTTTTGTTGATAAGCCTCTGTCAACAAGCGTTCAAATTGTTCGAGGGTTTGAACTTCGATGCTAAAACTACACTTAACCACTCTTCTTACTTCGACAATAATATCTATACTGACATCGTCCAAACAAAAAAGCGTCAACTGCCCTTTGGCCCTGTAAAGCAATACACTGTGCCTTTTAGCAAAACCAAAAGGCAAGCGGAAATGCTCTATCGAAGTATCTACTATTGGTTCAGCAGCTAACGTTGGGCTTATGACCAGATCATCACTGTCCATTACAATTCTTGCTCGCTAGTATTCTCAGCCGGTTTAGTTTGCTGTTTTTGTTCTAAATATTCATCAAACGAAGGTGGTAGAGTCAATTGATCATTCCATTCTGGTAGTAATGGTAATTTATCATCAATCATTAAATCTAAGCCCTCATCTTTTTTGCGGAGCTCATCAGCACGAATAAAGTTGTATTTTTCCTTGCTGATTTCATTCATTAATTTACCATCTCGAATAATCGTTGGTCGCAAAAACACCATTAAATTACGTTTACGCTTAGTATTATTGGTTGATTTAAATAAGTGACCAACAATTGGCAAATCACCTAATAACGGCACTTTCTGCACACTTTCTTGCACATCTTCATCAATCAATCCACCTAAAATAATAGTTGCCCCGTTATCAGCCATTACGGTAGTTTTGATCTCACGTTTATTAATTGCAATATCAACCCCCGTAGAGCCACTTACCGATGAGACTTCTTGCTCGATAGTTAATTGAACACCATTGCCTTCATTCACCTGTGGTGTCACTTTTAATTTAATACCCACTTCTTGTCGGTC
>Ga0209291_1003856_pt1 | contig 10742 bp, 8 predicted proteins | sample GOMGulsemesocosm_FD_184633 | JGI IMG/M metagenome (GOLD analysis project Ga0209291, IMG submission 184633) | Methane-oxidizing microbial communities from mesocosms in the Gulf of Mexico - GOM9B Gulf of Mexico (SPAdes) (version 2) | ecosystem: Environmental > Aquatic > Marine > Cold seeps | place... | reverse complement strand
ATACTCACCTTCGTTATCGAACTGAGCAGGATCATACTGTAACGAAATATTATAAGGTGGTGGTGTCGTCGCCACGATAGTTTTCTGTCCCAACATTGAACTGCTAATATCGGTTTTAGAGATATCTTCAAGGGTCACGGTGATCGTAGACGATGCGGGTAAAGCCGTGCGTTCTAAATAAATGACCCGAACTTCTAAATTTTGTCTTTTAGGCATAACTGCAACTGTATTAACCTGATCTTCAAACACCACGCCCCACACTGGTATATCTTTAATCTGCATCGGTGTTACTTTCAACGGATTTTGCTCAAGCAAAGTAAAGTTAGCGGTTTTACCAACACGGATCGAACCAATTTTATCTTCCAGTCTTAAGGTGTGCGCAGCGTTAATAGTAATGGCTTGCATCGCTTGATACGCAGTAATACGCTCTTTCTGAGAAACCTTATTTAAACCCGATGTTTCGCGGTTAACAGCTGTCCACGCTAAAGTTAACGGCTCCATTGGCGCCATTGAAAAATCTGAATGGAATGAAACAGGCACATTGCTCTGCATCAAGCTATTAACCCGAACTAAACTTTCAGCACGCTCGCTACCCAACCCAACATCCGAATATTTATCCGCTAATGCCCATAAGTAATATGGATTAACCGATGCTTCGATGTCTAATTTAGCCAGCTGACTCACTTGTTTTTTAGTAAAGTAACCCATGTGATGCAAGGTAAATCGATGATCTTCACGCGCAAATTTAGTCTGATCGGCTTGATTAAAATCCAGTACCTGCTGAATACCTAAGTCGCCATTAGCATGCACATGGATCTGATAACCTTTCTGCCAATAAAAACTGAGTTGCTGCTGGAATAGATCCAACGGTGTCATCCACTCACCTTCATGACCATCAAGATAGCCGTCTTTCATCTGCATTAACTGAGAATAGATCGCGCCGTCAGAAAATAGCTTCACTTGCTTAGGTAAAAACTTGATGTTGTCGGTATTGTATTCAGCTTCTAGCGTTTCCATGAACGCTAACGCTTTGTCATTACTCTGACCTTTAGCATTATATAAATAGGTGCCGCTTGGAATTAAAAATACATCGTAAGGCGGTTTTTGCTCCATTTCAGACTTTAATAACTGGTATTCCAAATCAAAGTTAGAGCTTGGGAAACCAGGTTCTGCGATGGTGGTGATACCATTCTTCAGTACCAGCTTAGACATAATGTTTAACCCTAACTTATAACTCTCAGGGTTAATTAAATCGGATGCAATTTTAGGTACTAATGCTAGCCAGCCACCTTCATAAAAATGACCTTTACCCCAATCAACTTGTGGGTTGTCAGCAAAATCAGCTTGTTTAAGACCAAACTTATTGATCGCAGCATCGTTTAAGAATACTTCATGGAAAGAACGGTGGATGATCGCAACCGGTTTGTCTGGTGACAATTCATTTAATATTTCACGAGTTAACTCACCATGCCAAAGTTGATGATAACCCCAAACAAAAAAGACCTTATCTTTATCAGCATTGGCATCAATCGATTGCTTTAAACGTTCAAGGTAAGCGAAATGGCCAGAAACACCTTTTTTAATTTCATTAGGTAAAACCCAATCATATGGTGCAATGATTTCATTTGGCAGCATAATCGCAGCAATAGAAGGGTGTACATGTGGTTCGATAAAACCCGGTAACATGGTTTTACCGCTAATATTAATGAGTTTAGTATTATCACCACTGAGTTTCATCGCATCAATTTTAGCGCCAATAAAGATGATTTTCTTATCTTTAGTCGCGACAGCTTCAATATAACTCGGCTCCACACCTTCCATCGTCAAAATATCACCACCAAAATATATCGCATCAGCAATAACTGATAATGCTTTGATAGGTAATACGACTGCACTTTTTATTGGTAAATCGATAGGCGTTGGCGTTTGTAAATCAGCATCATCAACGATTTTCTTGGTATCTACTGTTTGTGATTGGTTTGCTTTTAATGGTGTAGCTGCAACCTCACCTGAAACCGTACTCGAAACAATTTTAGCCTCAATCTTAGCCATATCGTTTGCATTAGCTTGCATACCAAGCAATAGACCGCACAAGAGTGTAATTTGCATAAGCCATTGCACAAAAACAGAAAACGATCGAATAGGGCTAGCGAAGCCTTGAGTTGACATTACGTCACTCCCTTATAACTCAGTGAAAGTATAAATAAAATAACATATCAGTCGCTATAAAACCATAAAATCACCGTCAGATATAGGCTGCTAACTGGCCGCTTTTTCTAATTCATATTCACATTGCGCTACAAACTTACCAATTTCAATGTATGCCTCATCAGCCTCTTCCAAATCAAATAAATGCCAAACGTGCAACATATTCGACCATGTTTGTAAGCGTACATTAGAACCTTGCGAACGGGCTTTATTGGTATAACGACGAGAATCATCAACCATCATTTCGGTATCACTGGCCTGGATCAAAATGGGAGGTAAACCAGATAAATTGGCGAAGATCGGGGATACTTGCGGATCACGGGGGTTCATACGAAAAAGTATAGCGATCCAGATAAGTAATACAAACTGAGGAAAATGGTGAAATTTACCCATAATCGGACTTAACAAGAAGTCTGTTTTCGCATTATAGCTCAAACTGCCATAGCTAAAGGTATTATCGATACAAGGGCATATCGCAATTGCAGCGTCAACTTGACGAATTTCTTGCTGCTTGAGCCAACCAATAAGAGAAAGGGTTAAATTACCACCAGCAGAGTCTCCTGCGACATAGATTCGATAACACTCTTGCTGATTATTCGGGTTATTAGCCAGTAGCCATTGATACGCATAACGGCAATCTTGAATGCCCTTCGCTCGTTTGCCATCAGGGATCATGTCATAATTGACAGCAAACACAGCAACCCCAAGTTCGCGGGACAAACGCTCAGTTACCACCCGATGGCTTTTGGCACTACCAACAGCAAACCCTCCACCATGAATGTAAAGCAAGCGCTTGTTTACATCACTATTTTTACTTATCACCCATTCGCCCATGATGCTATGCGATTGAAAACTTGTTGAGACAGGTATGATTTTACAATCTAATTCAACATCACCTAAGCGATCAATGTTTTTGCGTAATGCATAGAGATACTTACTCGGTTTAATAAAACTAATTGGCTCTTGGATACTCTCGATAAGTTCCAAAGCTTGCGGGTATTTATACGAAGGTGTTGGACGATAAAATGTTGCACTGAAATCGGAGCTGTCATATTGACGAAGATCTTCACCATATAGGTTACGGATAAGCAGAAAAACAACAAACACGACAATAGTAATAATCAAAAACCACATAGATTGATAACCCCCAACGTTGAGACAATTCGTATCAGTAATTCAGTCGACATAAATCAATAGCAGCATCAACGACAAAAAACAATTAGCGCATAGCTAAACACTATGACAACAGCGATATAACCTCAAAAATGAAAATATTAATATGAAGCTATATCACATGTCCAAGCAAAAAAACGTTCGCGATTACGTTACAATAACCAGCTCTTCCAATTTAAAATAACTGAGCTATCTAATTTAAAATAACCAAGTCATCAATTTGAACATTGGCTGTAGGTTGTCTATCAACTGTCATTAAACTCGCTTGTTGATCATAAAGTTTAGTTACTTCCACTTGGCTACTACTATTGGTCTCTTTTTTGCGATTAATACCAAATTGATCAACATAACTGCCCGTATGTTTGATCATAAATTTATCACCTAATTTTAGACCATTATTACGGCCAATATTAATGTTCACTTCATTACCATCAACAGCAATAACACGTGCTTCAACCAACTTACATTGTAAACTTGCATCTAAATCGAATAACACATCATCAATAATTAACTGCAAAGATATGCCAAACTCAGATCGCCAAAACTTTAACGCATCAGTATCAACAACGCGATGCTTGGCAAACTCCCACTTGGTGACCTTGCTATAATTTCGATCAAACAATAGATTACCGTTAAAGCCATCAAATACTTGTATATTCAAACGGAAGTTACGATCAGGTAAATCATCAGCGAGTATTTTTGCAATGCCATTAACAGCAGGTTTAAAGGTAGACAGGTCAGTAATAGTGCCCAGAATAATATATTGGCTATCTGCAGACTTACTAATTTGCTTCACTTCGTGTGAAGTTAAATTACCACGCAGCGGCAAAGAACTGCCGCTAAAACCAATGTTTTGATTAATAAATTCACGCGCATCAAAAGTTTGACTATTTTTACGTAGGCTTTGGTATAACAAACGGCTAAACGATTCATTAATATTATAGATACCACCATAACTCGCTTGTTCACGATGACGAATACCAAAACGTAATAACGAAACTGATTTTTGATAACCCGCACTTAAACATTTATTACGGTCAGCAACGATATCAGTGACTACTTGTACTGTTATTTTATCACGTTTAATAGATTCGCTTTTTAAACGAATGTCTCGAACTTCGCCATCCATACGAACTTGAAAGCTATCTGATAAAATTTTTCCACCATTAAAGGATTGTAAACTTGAAACCGATGCTCCGGCATACAATAACGCTTGTTTCAATGCATTACGTACCGCTAATTCACGCGCAATATCGACATCATTATCAATAATAATCGCTTCACCCTCAACCTCATACCATTCCGCATGTAAGGTGAACGAACAACAGACCAATAATAGTAATAGCAGTTTTTTCATTTTTTAATCGCATATGAATTCTGGAGATGTCTATTTTAAAAGCAACATTTGTACCAGATCAAATTTTTCTAAATATAAAATCACATCTAGGTTAAATTAATGAATAAAAGCGTTATTATTATAATAAGTTAAGCAACCATGATATTTTGGCAAGTAACTTGCTTAAGGTTACCTATTAATCACGCATTTAATTATGTAACTCATAATCACGCATAACGCAATTTTAGGAACGAATATGAAGCGTTTTTTACTACCGTCATTAGCGGTTGTGTTGACTTCAGCATGTACCGTGATTAGAGAACCCGATCATGTGTTATTGACCGGCCCGAATACCAAAGTACAGCCAGTCGTTATTAAACAAGTAATTGTTCAGCCTGTGTATCAGCCAAATGGCCGTAATACAAATATGGCACAAAGTATGCTTACTAAAGAACAGTACAACAATATATTTAGAAGTCCTTATACCTATCCTTACCGCCGCGACGTATCAACCAGCGGTAAATAACAGGTTAACGACAATAATTAAAGCATTTAAGGAAGTAACATGAAAAAGGCAGTCATAGCTATCAGCCTAATTACCTTACTCACAGGTTGCGCATTAAAGCAGCCACCAAGTACCCCTGACGAGGAGAAAGAAACACCGCCTCACTCGACTTGGGATGGTAATTCGTATGAGCCAAAATACCCAAGAAGTTTGTTACCAAACCAACCGATAAACTATACACAAGAATTAAGTTTCATCGTGCGTGGTTTAGCGGATCAGTTGATCGTCAATGATTTGTCTATTATTCCTAATAATGAACCGATCGCTGTCACTTCCTTCGTAAATCTTGACGATCTATCGACAACAAATTGGCTCGGTCAAACCTTGTCAGAATCTTTTATTCACGAATTAACCATTCGTCGTATTCCGGTTATTGATTATAAAACCACAGGCACGATCAGCGTGACTGGCCAAGGCGATTTTGTATTTACCCGAGATTGGAAAAAGTTACGTGGTCAACTACCGGTATCGCGTATCCTTACAGGTACCATGTCACGTAACAGTGAAGGTGTAATTGTGAATATGCGTGTGATTAATATGGAATCAGGTTTTGTTGAATCAACTTCTCAAGGCATTATTCCTAACCATTTGGTGATCGGTGGCTCAAACAGTATGGGTCCACTAGAAGGCCGTGGTCGTTATATCTACCGAACGGGTTCAGCACCTTCTGTTAAAATTACTAATTAAGGTTTATCAATGAAATATCTGCGTTTACTTATGCTTGCAACCTTGGTTAGTTTAACAGGCTGTGAACTATTAGAAAAAAATACGGTTTATGATATCAAAGAACCAAAAACATTCCCTGTACTTAAAGCTGTTGGCTATGCTGCTTTAAGTTCTCAGCCAGGTAATAGTGAAAGTGAACGTATGCTTAATGCAATGCGCGCATCTAAATTAGATGCTTATCGAGAATTAGCAGAGCAAGTGAGCGGACAAGAAATTTACAGTGATACCAACTATAAATCACGTTCATTACAAGGCGAGTCAATGGAAGCATCAGTATCCGGTATTATCCGTGGTGCACGTGTAGTACAGACCTACCCTGTTAATGAAGATGTCTACGCCACAGAATTAGAACTCGATTTTAAACGTGTTTTTGAGCTATATGAAAATACCTCATCAATGCCGACTCGCGTGCAGAAAACCCGCTATTAAGCACCATAATATATAACGATAGACTGAAATAAAAATACCGAGTTAGCCTCTTATTTAGTGTAAATAAAAACTAACTCGGTATTTTTTACGAAACTAATTATTCTGCACTGTGCAGTCTTACCCAACTCTTCGACTCATGGTCAACGCAGCATTAAATCTACTGAGTATAATGCCGCCCACAATAATACCACCATCGATGTTTGTGCTAATTGTGCATTTAATTTTTTGCCATCTCGTTGGTATATCGCCATACACAAAGCAAATTGAACCGGTAGTAATAACAACATTAACAGCCCTTGATAGCTATCAATGACAAGCAGCAATGAAGGTAATAACACAGTGATACAATAAAGGTGCTTACTGGCTTTCACGCCTAAGCGTGTCGCTAACGTAAACTTCTGTGCGCGGCGATCAGAAGCAACGTCACGAATGTTATTCACCAACATGATTGCCACAACCAAAAAGCCAACCTGACTAGCAGGAATAAAGACATCAAGTATCAGCAGTTGGGTTTGCAAATAATAACTGCCGACCACAGCCAACCAACCAAAATAAAGAAAAACAGCCACTTCCCCAAGCCCATGTGAAGCTAATGGCCGCGGCCCACCACTATAAACATACACCCCAACTAGCGAAAGTATGCCTAACACGACGTAAGGCCAACCCCCGACGTAGATAAGATAACTGCCACTGATAATAGCAAGTAAACACATTGCTATTATGCCAAGGCGTAAATGCGCGGCAGATATTAAGCCTTTTTGTAATGCACGATCGGGCCCTAATCGGTCATCACCATCGACACCACTTTTACCATCAAAATAATCATTAGAAAGATTCACCGCAATTTGTAATGCCATACAGCAGACCATGCACAATGTGGCGATATAAAAACTGAAGTTAGCTGGAGAGTCGAACCAAGCGAGTGTTTGCCCAAGTAAAATAACCGCTAATGCCACCAGCAGTGTTTTCGGACGTGTAACAAGAAACCAAGAAGATAATGTAGTCATAACATTTAGACATGCGAACAATAGATAAAATCAGCATAAAATACCTCTTTAGTAATGTCTACTGTTATTGCCTGATTAACAAGCTCATTCCAACAGTAATGATCTTATTAATCAAACAGCAATGACCTAACGCAATATTCAGCTAATCGGTCAGCTATTATTTAACCAGATAAACAGAGAAACCTTTGCTGCCGCTATGCTTAGATCTTTTTCAAAATATTGTCATAAGTTTCAAAGCGGCGTTTAATTTCCCGGATATAATTAACTGGCTCTTGCCCACGCACATAACCATAACGGGCTTTTGCTGCATATTTAGATTTAGACAGCAACAACATGGCTTTTTCAACATTGCCAAACCAAACATCATCGCGCCAGCCTTTTTGTTTCGCCAAACGCATTGCATCGCGGACATGCCCGGCGCCGGCATTATAAGACGCTAACGTAAACCAGATTAACTGATCCGCTTGAACTTCATCTTTGCGCATGCGCTCACGAACCCAGTTCATATAAAGCACACCCGCTTTAATTCCCCGCTCTGGCACATGCACGTCAAGGATCCCCAATTCTTTGGCAGTACGTGGCATTAATTGAAATAACCCTTTCGCGCCAGCCATCGATTTTGCTTTCGGATTGAAACGGCTTTCCTGGTGCATCTGAGATACCAGTAAGCGCCAATCAAAATCATGCTGACTGGCATATTTCTTCACTATGTCGTCATAAGGCGACAACACACCAGAGTCATTCTGCAGCACATAGTCTTTATAATGGGTATCTAAGCGCTTCTGATTCTTAAAGTATTTATTGTAAATAACATTATAAAACAGCCCCTTGTAATGCTTCTTAATAAAAGCATTGGATTTTGCTAAAAGCTTGTCGTTGCCCGATGCCACTGCCCAACTTTGCGATTTCGGCGCACCTAGCGCCATTAAAGATTGGATATCATCACGAAAGGTCATTTCAATATCGACAATATGGCTATCAGCTATAGTCATTTCGTATTCTTTCTCACCCACCTTATCAATGATGAGTTCGGTTTCTTGGCTCTCAGGTACACCGACTAAATTAATGCCACTGACCGTTTTCTTTAACTCGACCGCACTCTCCCAATACGAGCTCGATGGGCGGATATAAATATTACTGTTAGCCAGTTCTGTTTCATCATTTATCTCAGCACGATCCTTATGAGCAACCACCAGTTCAGAGGCATAATGATAAGGACGTGAGAAGGCAATGCCTTTATTACGCCTCTGCGCCGTTGGGGTTAAAAAACCCAGCGCAATATCAGCTTTATCTTCAAGCAGGTAATCAAGCAAGGCCACATTGTTCGGCGCGACGATAATTTCGTAACGTAATTTATGCTCTTTGGCAAATCGCTTTGCTAACTCATAATGAAAGCCAAGCAACTCTCCACGCCAAATATAATAAGAAGAAAGGTTGTTACGTAACACGAACCGCACGGTTTTGGTTGCTTGGATTTTTTGCCATTGGGTTTTATAGCTATGTGTTGATTTCGGCTTCGCTTTGGCAATTAAATTTTGTTCTTTCAGAAATTGATTTAATTCATTTAACAGCTTTTTGTTATTAGGTGCAATCCCCCAAGCAAGCTGTCGGCTAGCACTTGCCTGTAAGCTCATTTTAATATCATCACGGTAGGCGCTTGCTGACTTAATTAAGTTTTTATCTTGAATGGTAATATCATACTCACCACTCGCAAGTTTATCGTATATAGCTTCATGACTAATCTTGCTATCTACTAACCGTATTTTCAGTTTTGGATAGACCTTCTGCAATCCTAATGCCGTCGATTCATAACTCTTACCCTTTTGAATCACAATTTCGCGACCGTTTAAATCCTTACCTGTTTTTAAGCTTTTACTTTGGCTGCCCATCACCAAATATTCTTTGGTCAGTAAGAAAGGTTCACTAAAGTTGATCAATTTTGCACGTTTACGCGTTTTAGTTAAATTCGCGGCAATCACATCACCCTCACCCGCTAATAGCTTAGGAATAAGATCAGCGAACTTTGTTACGCGAATATTTTCAATCTTTAAATTCTTTTCGTCGGCAAATTGCTGGAGGTAATCTAATTCAATATCTTGGGGGTGACCTCGACGAGGAAAAATAATTTCGCCACCAGCCCAGGTAAGTACGCGTAATATTTTTTGGCTGGGAACAGAAGCAGGCACAATAGTAACGGGGATGGTAGTAATAGTCTGCTCTGATAACACTACATTAGTCGCCCGATTTGAGCTTAGGGCAGCACCTGACTGTAAAGATACGATAAACATATCTAGAATAAATAGAGTAAGCAGCACAAAATACACTTTTCTGGCTGTCTTAGTAATTAAAAATTTATACATTACATTCCTTTATAATGTTTATAATACATCTCTTTATAAACTTTACAGTACAACTCGAGTATTTTACGGCTATTAGATTATGTTATTATCAATATCCTTAATTTACTCTCTCTATAAGGCTCTCTTTTATGCTTATTTCTTTCTTTGTTGGCGTTACTTTAGTTGTTTACATTAAACAAAAAGCACTGCAACCGAATTCAAAAGATACCATAATAATGTTAATTTCTGATGGTTATAAAGCACTGATCGATGACGTTAAAAAGGTAATGAAATAATTACACAGTAATAACAGAATCGTCAACAGTATCTCAACTTAGTTAAACAAAGTTCATTTAATCGACAGAATAACCGATTAAAAAATACGTTCTAGTCAATATAACTAAGGATTTATCAATATAAAGCACGAATGGCTTTACATTTACCATCTGACCGATAGACTGACCTCTCTTAGCTAGGCTAACTGATGCTAAAATAGCACTCAGTTATGCTACACAATTCGATACAGAAAGCAGAGGACGTCAATTTTGAGTAATACTGAATCAGTAGACACACCCACTTTAGGCCAAAAATTATGGTTTAATTTACCCCTTTGGCAAAAAATTGTTATCGGCATGCTCCTTGGTATTACCGTGGGTATCATTTTTGGTGAAGATGCTGCCGTCCTAAAACCAATCGGTTCATTCTTTGTTAACACCATTAAAATGTTAATCGTACCACTGGTTTTCTGTTCAATTATTGTTGGTATTACCTCAATGCAAGACACCAGTAAAATGGGCCGCATTGGTTTTAAAGCCGTGATGTTTTATCTTATTTCAACCGCGGTTGCGATCACAATCGGTTTAGTATTAGGTAATGTACTACAGCCTGGCGCTGGTTTAGGACTTGTTGCTCAACAAGTTGAAGTAGTAAAAGACGCACCATCACTAGCTGACACTCTC
>Ga0209291_1003849_pt1 | contig 10750 bp, 10 predicted proteins | sample GOMGulsemesocosm_FD_184633 | JGI IMG/M metagenome (GOLD analysis project Ga0209291, IMG submission 184633) | Methane-oxidizing microbial communities from mesocosms in the Gulf of Mexico - GOM9B Gulf of Mexico (SPAdes) (version 2) | ecosystem: Environmental > Aquatic > Marine > Cold seeps... | reverse complement strand
TGGGGTCGTCTAATAGTTTTCGCTGATGTGAAGGGTCTTTATGAAAGCCATCAATACACGCACCAATAATGGCATCTTCATCCGCTTTAAAACCAGGGAACGCTTTTGCAAAAGTGGCTTCATTGGCTTTCAATAAAGCAAAGGTCGCCTTGTTGGCATAAGTGATAAGGAAATCACGGTCAATCATCATGCTTGGGGTATTAGATTGGTCAATTGCCCCTTGCAATCGTATAGAATTATCATTATCGGCTCTTACTTGGGTGACGTCATTCCACTCGAGTGAATTGCCAATATAGTCGCCGCCTGAATTATAAATGGCGGTAACGTTTAATTCGAAGACCAAATCCATCACATTAATATCGGTTTGCCACGGCAAATTATTGGGGTCGTCTAATAGTTTTCGCTGATGTGAAGGGTCTTTATGAAAGCCATCAATACACGCACCAATAATGGCATCTTCATCCGCTTTAAAACCAGGGAACGCTTTTGCAAAAGTGGCTTCATTGGCTTTCAATAAAGCAAAGGTCGCCTTGTTGGCATAAGTGATAAGGAAATCACGGTCAATCATCATGCTAGGGGTATTCGATTGGTCAATTGCGCCTTGCAATTGAATCGACTTATCATTGGCTATTCTAACTTGGGTGACATCACTCCACTCGAGTGAATTGCCAATATAGTCGCCGCCTGAATTATAAATGGCGGTAACATTTAATTCGAAGACCAAATCCATTACCTTAATATCGGTTTGCCACGGCAAATTATTAGGGTCGTCTAATAGTTTTCGCTGATGTGAAGGGTCTTTATGAAAGCCATCAATACACGCACCAATAATGGCATCTTCATCCGCTTTAAAACCAGGGAACGCTTTTGCAAAAGTGGCTTCATTGGCTTTCAATAAAGCAAAGGTCGCCTTGTTGGCATAAGTGATAAGGAAATCACGGTCAATCATCATGCTAGGGGTATTCGATTGGTCAATTGCGCCTTGCAATTGAATCGACTTATCATTGGCTATTCTAACTTGGGTGACATCACTCCACTCGAGTGAATTGCCAATATACTCACCATTGGCGCTCGTAATAGCGGTCACATTGAGTTCAATGGTTAAATGTTCTATTTGAATATCAGTTGTGTAAGGTAAATTACTTGGGTCACTTAATAATTTACGTTGATGATCTGGATTAGCATGAAACCCATCAATACAATAGCCCATAATCATGTCTTTATCTGCTTTAAAATCAGGCCATTTTTTCTGAAAAGTTACCTCATGAGCTTTTAATAATTTCATTGTAGATTGATTAACGTAAGTAACAATAAAATCTCGGTTAATCATCATAAAAGCGGTGCCAGATTGCTCTAAAGCTCCTTGAATAAATTCATTTTGTTCAGTATTGCTATTGCTCATAGTCTTTCCTGTTAATTGATTTTTTTCAGCTATGGCAGTATCTGCCGCTTTGATCATGGTGGTGGCTAACGTTGTATAAACCGCTGTCCATGCTTTTTTTACTGTCAATGTAAAAGCATCTCCTAAGCCAACTTCTAAGGTTTTAAGTAAGGCGGCACCTACAGTATCGTAATGGGCTGAAGTAACGCCGTAATCTACATGCCTTGCACCGAGTTTTTCTACTGCTGGAATAAGTTTGTCTGGACTGTTTAAAAGTTTAACGGCGGTATCAAGCATGGTCATCAGCTTGTTACCCTGCTCGGTCATATTGTTTTTGAATAATGGTTTTAATGAAGGGTCCATTTCAAACAAGGTGTTATAAAATATTTCCGCCGCTTGCGGAGCAATTGGCTTTACTTTAGCCCATGTTTCTTGAACTAAACTAATTTGCTTGGGTGTCATAAATTTTGCTCCATTATCTTGCTTGTTAAGTATTTTGTTCAATATTGGTAATATGTTTATTTTTACTAACTCTGTTTACTTTTAACCATTAACTGCTTAACGACAGTGAGTTTTCGCCGCTGTTTTCTACATGATAAAGTTCGTTTTGGTCTAATAAGCTATTACTGTCTAATAAGATAATCAGCTTATTTTCAATTGACGCTAAACCTTGTAAAAAACATCTGTCTATCTTATTTCCAAAGGCTGGTGGCGCTTTTATTGACTTTTTATCAAATTTGTAAACTTCTGATACCGCGTCAACAACAATACCAATCACCATTGTTTTTTCGCTATCTTTATTCCGTAAAATAATCGTCACGGTTTGCTCGTTATACTCTAACGACTCTTGGCCAAAGCGTTGTCTCAAATCGATAATTGGGATAATCGTTCCCCGCAAATTAATGACACCTTTTATATAATCAGGTTTATTAGGCAACTCGGTTACCGAGCTCCAAACGCGTATCTCTTGTACACATAAAATGTCAACACCATACTCTTCGCCATTTAAAATAAAGGTGAGATATTCTTGCTCTTGTTCCATTGTATCTTCCCTTATTGGCTTAGCTGGTGCTTTTCAACAGCTTGTAAAGCTTTAACATTGAGTAAAGTAACCACATTTTCACCAACATTGATTAAACCAGCTAAATAATTCGGGGGTACACAACCGCCAAATGCTGGTGCAGGTTTTATCTCATTATTTTCGACATTAAGTACATCAGAGACAGCATCAACAACAAAACCGATGGTCCTTGTTTTATCTTCTGTTTCAACCGTTAACACGATAACGACAGTGGTTTCGCAATAGCTTGCTTCACCAATATTGAACTTCATCCGTAAATCAACAATCGGTACAATAATACCGCGCATGTTTATCACTCCCTTAATATAGCTAGGGGAGTTAGGAATTCGGGTTGGGCTTTCCCAACTGCGGATCTCTTCGACACACAAAATATCAACAGCATATTGTTCTTCAGACAGTAGAAATGTGAGGTATTGCTCACCACTGGTGATAAAATCAATGCCTTCAAGAGAATATTCACCTTCAACGGGGACTTCATCGACTAACGTTTGAATATCCATTAGAGGTTCACTCCTTCAGATACTAATTGCCCAACTTGGGGTTGATTTATAGACTTATACCTTTGATTATTTTGTGCTTTTGTTAAAGCCATATTAATAATCCCAGCAATATCGAGGATCATCGCAACAGAGCCATCGCCTAAAATAGTAGCACCTGAAACACCTTCAACTTGTTGATAATTGTCATTCAAACTTTTAATAACGACTTGCTGTTGGGCAAGTAAATCATCAACCATTAAGCCAATTTTTTGTCCTTCGGCTTCAACAACCACTAATAATGAACTTTCAATATTTTCAAATTCACTGGGAATATTGAACAGTTGATAAATAGGAATAACGGGAACATTATCTTCACGTAACCGGTATAGCACCATATCGCCAGAAACTCGATTGATCAGTTCTTTCTGCGGTTGTAACGATTCAACAATAGTAATTAGCGGAATAATATAAGTTTCACTACCCACCCGAACTAGTTGTCCATCTAAAATGGCGAGCGTCAGTGGCAAGTTTACGCGGAAGGTACTGCCCTTTCCTTGTTCCGATTCTACCTGTATGCGACCACCTAACGACTGGATGTTCTTTTTAACGACATCCATTCCAACACCACGACCAGAAATGTCACTCACTTCAGTTGCCGTTGAAAAACCTGGTTCAAAAAGTAAGTCAAACACTTGGCTATCACTTAATGTGGTGTTTTCATCGACAATACCTTTTTCAAGGGCTTTATTGAAAACAGCTTCGCGGTTTATTCCGCCGCCATCATCCTTAATTTCAATAACAATACTGCCACCTTGATGATAAGCATCTAGCATAATGGTGCCTTTTTGAGGTTTACCATTAGCCAAACGAACTTCTGCAGATTCAATTCCGTGGTCAACAGCGTTACGCACTAAATGTACAAGTGGATCGCCAATTTGTTCCATAACGGTTTTATCTAATTCCGTTTGTTCACCATTTAAAACAAGCTCAACTTCTTTGCCTGTTTTTATCGCTAAATCATGAACTAATCGTGGAAAACGATTAAAGGCAAAGCTGATGGGTAACATACGAATGCGCATCACGCTTTCTTGTAACTCTTTGGTGTTTTGTAATAGTTGCTCTAAGCCAGAATTGAGTCGCTCTATTTTTGATAAGTCAAAATCATTGCCCAATTCAGTTAACATCGATTGAGTTATGACGAGTTCACCGACTAAGTTAATTAAACTATCAACTTTGTCGACACCAACACGAATAGAACCAAGGTCATTTTTAGCTTTTGCCGTGGTTTTCTCTGTGGCAGAGCTTGCCGACGACTGTGGTTTGCTTATGACTTTCTCAGGCTCTGTTACTAATGTTTCACTCTTATCTGGTTGTTCTGTAACTTGCGCTGATGAAGGTTTATCAGCTGGTGTTATCTCAGGTTCATCCGCTGGTGTTATCTCAGGCTCATCAACCGTTGTTATCTCAGGTTCACTTTGCTCTTCTTTAGTAAGAATTAACAGGCATTCATCTTCAACCCATTCAAAAACTTCCTTAATTTCGTCTTCACTCGCGCTTGATTTAAGCGTTAAAAGCCAACTTAAATAAAGTTCTTCGGCATCCATTTCATTTAACGCAGGAAGTTCTTTTGCATTAGCGACTAGCGTAATATCGCCCAAATCAGCTAAGGCATTAAAAAGCAATAATGGATCATTTCCGGTTTGTACTAGATGATGGTCAGGAATAAATTCAATTTGCCAGCTGGCTGTATCAGAAGTGCTTTCAGGTGTTTCTTCAATTGGTGTTGTTGACGTCGCTTCAGTAATGTCATTATTACTTGTCGCTAACGTTTTTTCTAATAACGCTGCATTTACCGCTATTTTATCTTCATCACATTCAGTTTCATCTCGTATCGCTTCTATTAATAAGCGCATACAATCAACAGAGCCGAGCAGTAACTCAACATCTTCTTGCGCTATTTTTCGTCTGCCATCACGCATTTCATCAAGTAACGTTTCAACTAAATGGGTAAATTCCGTAACGTTTTGAAAACCAAAAGTTCCTGCTCCTCCTTTGATTGAATGTGCGGCACGAAAAATTGAATTGATGGTTTCGTCATCACCTTGCTCTAAGTTCAGCAAGCTTGATTCCATTAATTCAAGGCCTTCAAAGCTTTCTTCTAAAAAGCTTGGTATGAATTGCGTGAGGTCTATGCTCATAATAGCTTACCTAACAACCCGTTTAATGGTTGCTAATAGTTTTTCAGGATTAAAAGGTTTTACTAACCAACCCGTGGCTCCGGCAGCTTTGCCGCGCATTTTCATATCACCAGAGCTTTCAGTCGTTAGCATAAGAATGGGAGTGAATTTGAAGTTAGACAACTTACGTAATTCTTGACATAACGTGATTCCGTCCATGATCGGCATATTGACGTCAGAAATAACCAAATCAAAAGTGGAAGTATGAGCTTTATTTAAGCCATCTTGTCCATCTCTTGCTTCAACCGTTTCAAAGCCAGCACTTTTTAAAGTGAAACTAACCATATCGCGAATAGAGTTTGAGTCATCCACAACCAATACTTTTGTCATGTGTGTTTCCTTTTCAAGGTAAATATATACTGCAAAATTTTAAAACCTTTGATTCAAGTCAGAGTCATTGATATTCAGGTATTGATTCAAAATAGGTTCGCTAAGCCCTAGTTGCTTAACATTCTCTTGAATAACTGAAGATTTCGAGTTCCAGATAAGGTCTTTATTGAGTGAGGCGATATAAGTGACGGTCGCTAATAATAATTGGATACCTACGGTATCAATATCAGTGACTTCACTATCATCAAAGCTAATTTCATCATTTTCATCAATTTCTTGTAATAATTGAGTTTTACAATCTTCAATCTGGGCGATTGTTAATTGAGCTGGTAGCTTAAACATTTAAATCCCTTTGCTAAATATGAATTAGCGTATCAATTGGAACAAACTTTTCTTACTTAAGAATAAAGATATGACAAAAATACCGAACTGCAAGTTTATTTAAATAAAAATTAATGTTTTTTAGTTGCTTACACATAATTAATAAAATTGTCAATAAAACACAAGTGAAGTTTTTACCTTGTTTTTTTAATGATTACATTGCTTTCCATGATTACAATTATTATGGTTAAATCAATTGATAATTATCGAGAATGGCAATGTCACAAGAGAGTCAGAAAGTACCAAGCCAAGTATTTCGCTGGTTTGAAAAAATGAAAAACAACTATGAACATAGTATTCAGGGTGTATTGCAGCGATTCGAACAATATAGTCATAGCCAACAATTAAGAATTGATCAAGCCAATCAATCGCACATTGACAATTTAAAACAAGCCCATCAAAAACACCTTGAACACCAAGACGCGCAAATTAATCAGTTAGGTAATGACATAAATTATTACAAAGAACAAATAGCCAAACAGCAGCAAACAATAGAGCAGCTAAATGGTCGTTACGATGCGGTTATGAGTTGTTTGTTAAATGAAAAAAATAAAAAAACAGATATTAAAGATATTTTTTCTGATGATATGTTTGAAAGCAATCCAAGTGAACTCATTGAAACGATAACAACGAGTACTCTACATAAAAACCTTGATGCAACACAAAAAGTAAATGGTTCGGTAAGCCATGAACGTTCAGAAATTGACGATAATGCCTTATTTGATCAAGCCATTTTAAAAAGACAGTCAGGTGAAATTGAAGAAGCTTTTCAATTATTTGAAAAAGCTGCAAAACTTGGTCATGCTAAATCAATGGGCGCAATGGGACGTTCGTTTTTTTTAGGAGAAGGTATAGAGGAAAACCATTCACTGGGCTTGGCTTGGTTGATTCATGCGGCTAATCAAGAACTTCCACAAGCGGTTGAACGGGTAAAACATTTTAAAGAAAATGAAGAAAAACTTTATCAAGAAGCGATAAATTTAGCTGAGCAATTATTTTCTTAGCGGCGTCATTTTATGTTATTTATGAGTTATCAGGTATCTCCCCTTAATCATTCATGCTGTGCGTTTGTATCGACTTAACATACTCATCTACTTCGTTGAAATCAATCATCCCCTTGTGGCGAGGATTTTTAACCACTTAAAAAACACGCATTTCTCATGAACACTCGGTACAATATTTATCAATCCACATGTATATTGTATAAAATTTGTATTTTATGTAATAATGCAAAAAAGTTTCTCCTTTTAATCACCTATATACAGGACTTGTGATGACACAAAAAATGACCATTGGCGTTGGCGGCTCAAATGCAGCAACTGAATTAGCCAAACTTAGTGATATGACTAGCGATATTCAACCTGTTTCTTGTAGCGAATTTCAAGCGCGCATAAGTAAAGCTCAACAACTCATGAAAGCAAATAATATTGATGCGACTTATTTAGATGCCGGTACTAACTTATATTATTTTACCGGAACAAAATGGTACGCAAGTGAACGTATGGTTGGCGCTATTATTCCTCAAGAAGGTGAAATCCAATACGTTACTCCTTATTTTGAAGTGAATACTTTAAACCAATACATGACCATTAAAGGGAAAATTAATGGTTGGCAAGAACATGAAAGTCCTTACCAATTAGTTATTGATACTTTAAAAGAAATGGGGATTGAGTCAGGTACAATTGCACTTGACGAGTCAACAGCATTTTTCATTGCTGACGGTATAAAGCAATGCATGGATAACGATAAAAATGACTATCAATTAATTGATGCAAAAGCCATTACTGCAGGATGTCGTAGTGAAAAATCATCACATGAAATAGCTTTGCTACAACGAGCTAAAGATATGACGATGGAAGTTCATAAAGCCGTAGCAAAAATATTATATCAAGGGATCAGCACCCAAGAAGTTACTGACTTTATTCATCAAGCGCATATTAAGGTTGGAGCTCCGGCTGGCTCATACTTTTGTATTGTATTATTTGGTGAAGATTCATCTTTTCCACACGGCGTAAAATCACCTAAAACCTTAGAGTTAAATGACATCGTGCTAATTGATACCGGTTGTCAGGTAGAGGGATATAACTCTGACATAACTCGCACCTATGTTTTTGGCCAAGCAAACGAACGCCAGCGTAAAATGTGGCAAATAGAAAAAAATGCTCAAATAAGTGCTTTTGACGCTGCAAAAATAGGGGTTCCTTGTGGACATGTTGATATAGCTGCTCGCGACTATCTCGCCAGTCAAGATATGGGGCCTGACTACGAAACACCTGGTTGCCCACATAGAACGGGCCATGGTATAGGCTTAGACATTCACGAGTGGCCTTATTTGGTACGTAGTGATAAAACACCTCTCGCTGTTGGTATGTGTTTTTCTAATGAACCTATGCTGGTATTGCCCAACGAATTTGGTGTTCGCCTTGAAGACCACTTTTATATGAGCGAGCACGGTGCAAAATGGTTTACCCAGCCATCCCATTCAATTGATGATCCATTCGGGTTAATGAAAGATTAGCTTATATTTATTTTAAAAAGATGAGCACGAAATGATTAGTGAAATTCTTCGTTAATCATTCCGTTTCATCTATTCTTTAGAATAAGGTTCGACTTTAGCTAAATAATTGTTTGGCTAATGCCTAAGCATTGCGTAGTATTAGCTTACTTTTATACTTAGGTTGAACAATTTTTACTATGCATGCTCTGTTTGAATATCTGCCACTGGTTGTTTTTTTTATTGTCTATAAGTTTGTTGATATATACTGGGCAACTGGTTCATTAATTATTCTTGCCGCTGCGCAAATAATTTATTACCTCATCAAAAGAGAGCCTATCCCTAAACGCACATTAATATTTTTTGTGCTGATTGCCGTATTCGGCGGTTTAACCATATTTTTACACGATGACACTTTTCTAAAATGGAAAGTCACTATTATCAACCTATTTTTTGCCGTGGCTTTAATAGTAAGTGATAAATTTTTCAATAAAAACATTATGAAAGACTTCCTTGGTGAAGCATTAACGTTACCCGAGAATATTTGGGGGAAACTTAATATAGCTTGGGCTTTATTCTTTGCTTTATGCGCGTTCTTAAACTGGTATGTCGCATTTAACTTTGATCAAGACACTTGGGTTAATTTTAAAGTATTTGGTTTGACGGGTTTAATGTTCGTCTTTTCTATTGGTTCAGTGCTCTCTTTATTTAAATATATGCCTGACGATGAAGACGAGAGTGAAACTGAAGGGAAAAGTGAAAAATCAATTGAAGAGCACAAATAATCACGAGAAGTAAAAAATTTATCACCCAATTTATGGAAAATACATGTTTTATCTTATTTATTCAGAAGATGTAGAAAATAGCTTAGCATTAAGAATGTCAGTACGTGAACAACATTTAGCACGGTTACGAGTGTTACAGGACCAAGGCCGTTTATTAATTGCGGGTCCATGTCCGGCAATTGATAATGAAAACCCTGGTGACGCTGGCTTTACTGGCTCACTGATTGTAGCGGAATTTAATAACATAACGGATGCGCAAGCGTGGGCAGACAATGACCCATATATTGACGCTGGCGTTTATAAAAAAGTAACCGTAAAACCTTACAAAAAAGTTTTACCTGCATAAAGCCAGCTATTATATATTTATATATAATTTCATTGTTATGTAGAAAAACTTAAAAATTTCATGAAGAGTATAATGAAAAAAATATCTACCTACAGTTTAGTTTTAGTGCTTTGCTTCTTATCTAACATTAGCTATGCAAAAAAGTCTGTTGCTGAGTGCGAAGAAACACAAACAACAACAACGGGTTTATCAAGTTGCTTTGATATCGTTAAAAAAGCAGTGGATAGAGAATTGCAAACGTGGATAAACAATCAAGTTTTTATCCTTGAAGAATTTGCGTTGAATACAGGACGCCGGGCGGCATTAAATATGTTTAAACGCTCACAGCGCAATTTCATTACTTTTAGAGAAAACGATTGTCGATGGCAGTACCTTGCAATTTCACCAGGCACTGGCGCGGCATCCGCTTTCAAAAAGTGTTATATCTTAGTAACTAAAAATCGTATTAAAGAATTAGAGTTAATTAACCTTTAGCTTCAGTATTTAAGCCTAGTGATTCACTAGGCTTAAAATTATTCGTCAATCGACATCTCAAACGCCATCATCACCTACACGGCTTAACTTCCTTTTACAAACTTAGCTTTTAAAAATCTTTGTCATTAATAATCGATAAATTATCCGATAAATAATGCCTGCGGTTACACTAAGAGAAAGTGCTATGCCAGCAAATAAGTCAGGAGCTTTCATTAAGCTACTCATCAACGACTCTTGATAATAAAAAAACCATTGGTGATTATCAGGGAAGACCAAAGTGTGTAAAAAATAGAAGACATCGGTAAAGCCAAAAACACTCAACACAGTTAATAACAAAACGCTCGGCAAAATAACCGCGATATACTTATCTTTTCTAGAAGGTTCTGGTTGCTTGAAATGATATACGCCACCAACAATAATAAGTAATAGGATAACGTTAATTACAGATACCGAGCGTAAACGATTAATTAGCACACTGACATCCTGTAAATGAACAACTTCTGACTTGGTAAGTAAAATGCGATTCTGGTTATTTTTATTTAGATAACTTAATGTTGATAACCCGTTACCACCATTATGAATTTTATCCACTATTTGATTAAAACTTTGCAAATGTTGCTGTTTGTTCGTATCGGCAAAATCTTTTTTACCCTGAGTATTATCTGGCACATACGTTTTTATCGTATGTTCTATATTGAGTTGTGAGTACCAAAAGCCATAAAAAAAATTAGCACTTTTATTTACCTGCCAACTTATCCCGAG
>Ga0209291_1003843_pt1 | contig 10765 bp, 9 predicted proteins | sample GOMGulsemesocosm_FD_184633 | JGI IMG/M metagenome (GOLD analysis project Ga0209291, IMG submission 184633) | Methane-oxidizing microbial communities from mesocosms in the Gulf of Mexico - GOM9B Gulf of Mexico (SPAdes) (version 2) | ecosystem: Environmental > Aquatic > Marine > Cold seeps | place... | reverse complement strand
GTCGTGAAGTAGTGGCCATTGTTGATACCCGCAAAGAAGGTGCTAGCGCTACCGTTAAAGCACAGGCAAACGAGTTAAATATTAAAGTGATCACCGGCTCTGCAGTGGTTGAGGCACAAGGCACTAAGCGTGTGAGTAGTGTGAGCGTTAGTGCTTTAAATGAAAGCGGAGATCAGCTAGTTGGCACAATTGATACATTAACTTGTGATACCTTGGCAAGTTCAGGTGGTTGGAGCCCCACTCTACATTTATCTTGTCACACCGGATCCCGCCCTATCTGGAGCGATCAAGTGATTGGTTTTGTACCTGGAGAAACCCCGCAAAAGCAGCTGATAGCAGGTTCTATTACTGGTTGCTTTGATTTAGCGGGATGTTTGACACAAGGTACAGCAGCAGGCGAACAAGCAGTTAGCAATTTAGGACTTGAGTTAGAAACTGCAGTCATAGCGGCTCGAACTGATGTGATCGATACCAACAAACCCATGGCGTTGTTTCATATTCCCCATCCTAAATCGACCAGTCGCGCACCTAAGCAATTTGTCGATATGCAAAACGATGTAACAGCTGCGGGGATTGAACTGGCAACGCTAGAGGGCTTTGAGTCTATAGAGCATGTTAAACGCTATACGGCGATGGGCTTTGGTACAGATCAAGGCAAGCTAGGTAATATCAATGGTATGGCGATTGCTGCTAAATCCATGGATAAAACCATTCCTGAAACCGGCACGACTATTTTTCGCCCTAACTATACGCCAGTGACTTTTGGTGCGATTGCCGGGCGTCACTGCGGTGAGTTATTCGATCCTAAGCGCTATAGCGCGATGCATCAGTGGCACCTTGAACAAGGCGCGCTGTTTGAAGATGTCGGTAATTGGAAGCGCCCTTGGTATTTCCCGCAAGCGGGTGAGAGCATGCAGCAAGCACTTGAACGTGAGTGTTTAGCTGTACGCGATAGCGCTGGTGTTTTAGATGCATCTACCTTAGGTAAAATTGATATCCAAGGGCCAGATGCAAGAGAGTTCTTAGGGCGTGTATATACTAATGCATGGGCTAAGTTGGCGGTGGGTAAGTGCCGTTACGGCCTAATGTGCGGTGAAGATGGCATGGTGTTTGATGATGGTGTTACTGCATGTCTAGCTGATAATCATTTTGTCATGACAACCACTACTGGTGGTGCGGCAAGGGTGCTGGAATGGTTAGAAATTTACCAGCAAACAGAGTGGCCTGAGCTTGAAGTGTATTTCAACTCAGTGACCGACCACTGGTCAACAATCACAGTAACAGGGCCTAATTCGCGTAAAATCATCGAGCAAGTGGTTGATGATATCGATGTGTCGAATGATGCATTTAAGTACATGGATTGGAAAGCGGCGACAGTGAAAAACGTGCCTGCGCGTATTTTTAGAATCTCTTTCACAGGAGAACTCTCTTTTGAAATTAACGTGCAAGCTAACTACGGTATGCGTGTTTGGAAAGCGGTGATGGCAGCCGGTGAGGCCTATAATCTGACGCCATACGGTACTGAAACCATGCACATATTACGTGCAGAGAAAGGTTTTATCATTGCTGGACAAGATACGGATGGATCCGTTCACCCTTATGATTTAGGTATGGGCTGGGCTGTATCACCTAAAAAGCCATTTAGTTTTATTGGTAAGCGCGGTATGGCACGTGAAGATTGTGTTAAAACGGGGCGTAAGCAGTTAGTGGGAATTAAAACCAAAGATCCAAAACAGGTGATTCCTGAAGGCGCACAAGCGGTGAATGACCCTAATGAACCCATCCCGATGACTATGCTTGGGCATGTCACATCCAGTTATTACAGTGCTTGTTTAAAGCACTCAATTGCGATGGCTTATATTCGTGGCGGGCATGATCGCATGGGTGAAACCGTTTACTATCCATTGGCAAATGGTAATGTTATTGAAGCGACTATCTGTAGCCCGATCTTCTTTGACCCTAAGGGGGAGCAACAAAATGTCTGAGCAAACAACAAACCAATCTAGCCAGTATGCCCAAGGCATTAATTTGATGGATCAGCTACCGGCTGCTAGCAGTGGCATAGTAGGTGAGAGTCCGTTAGCGCATGTTGATTTAGCGGATTTAGCGAGGGCTCAAAAGGATAGCAAAGGTACTGTAGAGTTGACTGAGTTGGCCATGCGCACGCATATTGTGTTGCGCGGTAATTCTGAAAACAGTGGTTTTACAAAAGGGGTTGAGTCGGTACTTGGAGTAGCGCTACCTAATACATTAACCATGCACGCTAAAGAAGATGTCTCGATACGCTGGATATCTCCAGATGAGTGGTTAGTGATAACGCCCGCTAAGCAAGGCTTTGCAATAGAAAAGGCATTAGTCAATGCAGTCCAAGGACATTGCGCGATTGTGAATGTCTCAGGTGGACAAACACTTTTGCGTTTATCAGGCGCTAATGCGCAACAAGTACTGCAAAAATCAGTGCCTTTAGATGTGCACGCTAGTGTCTTTCCTGTAGGTAAGGTGGTAACCAGCGTTTTTGCTAAAACTCAGGCAGTGATCAGTCGTAGCACTGATGATCAGTGGGAATTAGTCATCAGGCGTAGTTTTGCCGATTATGCTTGGCTTTGGCTGCAAGACAGCAGTGCAGAGTATGGTTTAATCATAAAACAAGATGAGAATGATAATACCTAAAAGTGATGTCTGATTTAAAACATGCTTATTTGCTGTGAGTTTAAGATTAAACAAATAAATTTGCTATTAAAAAGCATTATCTAGTAAAATTACTACTTTAGTCTGATGGTGCAGTTATTTAAACTGTGTTTTAATCGGTCTGCTTTAATCCCGGTGATAGTTTTAAGGTTCTATCACCGGGTTTTTTTATGTTTATTCCTGCTCTTTTCACTCCCCTTTCCAGTCTATAAATCAATTTTTTGTTTTTATAACTTAGCTTTATCTGTCATAGCGCGAATTATTTCTATGATTACGCCCCGATTGCTTGGTAATATTAAGTTTAAATTTTATTAATGAATGCCACCAAGAAATGCCTATTTTTGAATCAAAAAACGGTAAAAAGAGTCAGCGTCTATGTTGTTAATGATCGACAATTTTGATTCTTTTACCTATAACTTAACCCAGTATTTAACCGAGCTAGGTGCAACGGTGAAAGTGGTGCGCAATAACGAAGTTCAGTTGTCGCAAATCAGCCAAATGCCGATCGACGCCTTGGTTATTTCTCCAGGACCTTGTACGCCAGCGCAAGCGGGGATTTGTGTTGATGCAATCACTCGGTTTAGCGATAAGATGCCCATTTTAGGTGTGTGTTTGGGGCATCAAAGTATTGCAGTAGCCTTTGGCGGTAAAGTGGTGCGTGCGCAAAAAGTGATGCATGGTAAAACCTCGTGGATAAAACATGCCAATAAAGGGTTGTTCAAAGGGCTAGATAACCCGCTACAAGTCACGAGATATCACTCTTTAGTGGTGGAATTGGAAAGCTTACCAAAGTGTTTAGAAGTAACGGCTTGGACTGAACATGCGGATGGTACAATCGACGAAATCATGGGTTTAAAGCATCGCCATTTGGATATCGAAGGTGTACAGTTCCACCCAGAGTCAATATTGACACGCCAGGGACATGATCTACTTAATAATTTCTTGCAAAGCTAATATTATAGATGATTTAGAACGCGTCTAATTCATCTCTATTAAATAACTCAGAGATTGGGTAATTATTTTTTATAAACCGATCTCAAAACCAAGAAGATATATAATATGGATATAAAAGAAGCACTAGCGGCGGTTGCTGAACGCCGTGATTTAACCACTGCCGATATGCAAAAAGTGATGATGCAAATTATGACAGGCCAAGCAAGCGATGCTCAGATGGGTGGCTTTTTAATGGGCCTGCGCATGAAAGGCGAGACGGTTAAAGAAATTGCCGCCGCCGCGCGGGTAATGCGTGAGCTTGCGATTCCCGTTACTATTGAACATCAAAATGCTGTTGACATTGTCGGCACTGGTGGTGATAGTGCCAATCTGTTTAATGTCTCTAGTGCTTGTGCAATCGTTGTTGCTGCCGCTGGTGGCACTGTCGCTAAACACGGTAATCGCTCAGTATCTTCAACCACAGGTGCGGCAGATTTATTAGAAGCTGCTGGGGTTAATTTGGCGCTAGAGCCTAACCAAGTAGCGCGTTGCATAGACGAGGTGGGAGTGGGGTTTATGTTCGCCCCCCAATACCACAAAGCAATGCGTCATGCGATTACTCCACGCAAAGAAATGGCACTGCGCACTATCTTCAATCTATTGGGTCCGTTGACTAATCCTGCTGGCGCCAAGCATTACTTATTGGGTGTGTTTGATAAATCGTACTGCTTACCCATTGCGCAAGTAATGCAAGAACTTGGTGCTAAACATGTATTAGTAGTGAGTGCGAACGACGGCCTTGATGAGATTACTTTAAACGGTGATACATTTGTCGCAGAGCTCAAAGATAATACGATTAGCGAGTACAGCATTAACGCTGCAGATGTGGGAATCAATCCACAGAGCCTGAATGGTTTACAGGTCTTTAGTGCACAAGAAAGTTTGGCAATGATTAATGCAGCATTTAATGGGCAAGATTTAAAAGCGGCTGATATGATTGCGATCAATGCTGGGGCTGCACTTTATGCTGCGGACGAAGTGAGCGATATTGCAGCGGGTGTTGTGAAAGCTAAAGAGGCGATAACGAGTGGCGCCGCTGCGAGAAAATTTGCAGAACTTGTTGAGTTTAGCAGCTCATTTGGCGATCAATAATTTAACAGCAGAGCTCTAAATAACGCAGCGAATATAGCCGTTATGTAAGCTCCAAGAGATTAATATGTCAGACATACCTACCGTTTTAAAAAAAATAGTCGCGCGCAAAGTTGAAGAAATTGATGAGCGCTCTGCGCACAAAAGCATTGCTGATTTAGAGAAAACGATTGCAGCAGCACGTGATAGCGATCAAACACCGCGCGGCTTTGTTGAGGCGATGGCTAAAAGTATAGCAGCAGGTCATCCTGCCATTATAGCAGAGGCAAAAAAACGCAGCCCTTCAAAGGGGTTGTTGCGTGATCCTTTTGTTCCTTCGCAGATAGCGCGATCCTACCAAGCGGGCGGTGCCAGTTGCATGTCGGTACTGACAGATGCAGATTTTTTTGAAGGCAATGAGCACTATTTAATAGAAGCTCGTGCAGCGTGTACTCTACCGGTGATTCGCAAAGATTTTATTATTGACCCCTATCAAGTGTTTGAAGCTCGCGCCATTGGCGCTGATTGCATTTTGTTGATTGTTTCGTGCTTAGAGCAACGTCAAATGCAAGAGCTCAATAATTTGGCACATCGTCTGGGCATGGATGTATTGATTGAAGTTCATGGCGGCGATGAGTTAGAGCAAGCGCTAAGTCTGGATAATAAATTGCTCGGTATTAATAACCGTAATCTACATACATTTGACGTGAGTTTGGATAACACCTTCGAGCTATTGCCTTTTATCCCTAAAGATAAAATTGTCATTACTGAAAGTGCCATTCACACACCGGACGATGTTGCAGCTATGCGCGCACAAAACGTCAATGGATTTTTAGTCGGCGAGGCGTTCATGCGCGCACCAGATCCTGGTGAAAAACTGCGCGAATTGTTCTTCTAATAAAAATGAATTAGGCACCGCCTAATTCATTAAAGATTTAATTGGTAAGTACGCTATTTACAGCGTAGAACATAAAACGAAAAGGTAAAAAAATGCAAGTATCGGCAAAATGGGATGGTGATGTACGCTTTGCAGCGAGAACTGAGTCAGGGTTCGATGTAATGATGGATGGCGAGCAGAAGCAGGGCGCCAGACCGATGGAAATGATGTTGTTGGGAGTGGCCGGTTGCTCTAGCTATGATGTTGTCGGTATTTTAAAGAAAACACGCCAAGATATTGAAGATGTCAGTGTGGATGTAACTGCAGAGCGTGCTGATACAGTACCTGCTGTTTTTACTAAAATTCATATTAACTTCACTGTTTCAGGGCGCAATATTAAAGAAAAGCATGTTGAACGCGCAGTGGCGTTATCGGCAGATGAGTATTGCTCGGCTTCAATTATGTTTAAAAATGCCGGTATTGAAGTGACTCACAGTTACGAGATTATTGAACTTAGTAAATAAGCCATATAGTAAGCAGCTTGGTTTCTGGGTTGCTTGTATTCCTCTCTCCCCCTCTAAAAAAAGAACTCTATTGTTACCAGAAGATCCGCCCTTTACTTTTCGTAGTTCATGATCAGCGATCGCTTATATAAATTATTTGTTAGATGGGCTAGTGCGGGTCTGAGCGCAGCGCCGCAGATAAAATGAGCCTAGAACATTAATTGTCAGGGATATGCACACAGGTATCGTATTTAACCCTGTTCATCGATATTAATGTTCGAAACTGGCGCATGTTCGCGTGTGAATAGAGTGTTTTGTTACAAAAAATATCATAGCTTGGCATATCGGGAACAACGACGACTAATACAAAATCTACTTCACCGGTGACCTTATAGCACTCGTGAACTTGCTGGCATTGCTGAATAGCTTTAATAAATTGCTGATTCTTTACTAAATTATCTTCATGCATCATGACTTCCACAATCATGTGTACACAGGGTCCAAGCTTACTTTGATCTATGAGTGCAACACGTTTATTGATGACTCCCTGATTCTCAAGACGTTTTACACGTTTCAGGCAGGCTGGGGGAGATAGCCCAATATCTTGAGAAAGTTGCAGGTTACTGACTGAAGCATCTGCTTGTAGCTGTCTTAAAATGGCTTTGTCTAATCGGTCAAGAAACATAATTAACTAAATTGTCGAATTAAAAAATTAATATTAATATAAAGGTCGTTAAAATAGAAATATTTTTTAACCTTGACTCTATAATATCGCCATTAATAACGTTCAGAGTAAAGTGTAATGAGAAAGGTGTTTAGAGATATTTTGCAAGCTTATATGAGTTTATTAAAAGTTATGGTGCCGGCGATTATTGCAGTGAAGGTATTAGATTTACTCGGGGGAACTGTGTACTTAGGGGAGTTTTTAGCACCTGTCATGCATTTGATTGGTTTGCCAGAGCAAATGGCATTGGTATGGGCAACCGCTATGTTAACGAATGTTTATACGGCAATGGTAGTATTTGTTGATGTAAGCAGTTCTATGCAGTTATCAGTTGCCCAAGTATCTGTTGTCGGTGTGCTTATTTTGTTGTCTCATTCAATACCTGTTGAGGGAGCGGTTGCGAAATTAGTCGGTGTACGTTGGCGCGTTACTATCACATTAAGAGTGCTGGGCGGTTTGGTGATGGCCGCTTTAGTTAATTGGTTGTATCACAGTTTAGATTATCAGCAGCAAGCTGCAACTCTATTGTGGTCTAGTGAAGTGAAAAATATAACGCTGGGCCAGTGGGTCATTGAGCAGCTAAAATTACTGGTGACCATTTTCTTCATTATTAGTGCTCTCATGGGGCTGTTGGCATTGCTGCGTAAGATAGGCGTAGAAAAGCTAATGCACCTCGCATTATCACCTTTCCTTAAGCTACTTAATATAAGTAAAGATGCGAGTAGTATTACGATTGTTGGCATTACATTAGGCTTGAGTTTTGGTGCAGGCTTACTAATTAACGAAGTAAAATCAGGGAATATCAGTAAAAAAGATGTGTTTTTGAGTGTTTGCTTTTTAAATATTGCCCATAGCCTAATAGAGGACACTTTGCTTGTCTTGCTGTTAGGAGCAGATATCGTAGCTATTCTTTGGTTGCGAATATTATTTGCGTTTGTATTGGTGGCTATTATTTCAAGAGTCATGTTTAAAGGGGAAAAAAAGCTGACAACTGGAAATATGGCTGATGAGCGATGACAGCAAGTGACTAAAATAGATGAATTTTGATTTAGATCATTACCGTTGCTTGGGCTAAGAGTATGCTGATAGTAGGAGGACTTACTATGAGTATACTAGCAACGCTACATCAAGATCATATTAACATGTCCAAGCTTTTAGACCTGTTGGAGAAGAATGTAGAGCAAATTGTATCAGGGGAAAGGCCTGACCTTCGTCTGATGGCAGAGGCTATTGAGTATATAGGCTATTATGCCGATCTCTACCATCACCCATTAGAAGACATCTTGTACGAGCACTTCGTCAACCGCGATAAGGCGCTTGATCAACTGCTCTACAGCTGTAGAAAAGAGCATCGCGATTTGGCCATTTATTCACAGAGCGCTCTCGCTTCGATAACACTCACATTAATGGATGGTATGTTACCCATGAAGCAGATAATTAAGGTGTTGGAGGAGTTTTTGCAAGCAGAACGGGATCATCTTAATTTTGAAGAGGGGCAAGTGTTTCCTATGATAAAAAGGCTTGCCAGTGATGCGGATTGGAAAATTCTGAGGAAACGTTGCGTTTCGAGACTAAAATCGGAATTAGGAGAGTTTGACATGATGCAATATCGCTCTCTTTACGATGAACTCAATAGTATCCAGTGCGTGTGATCTGTAGGGAACTGGCAAATTAAACTGTCAGTGGCTCAATGTATTGAATCTAGTCAGTGTTCAGGGGCCATGACAAGCAACTCTATTACTCCATTGATCAATATCCATCATAAACAACCATTTTATCATTCCATCAATAGGTTAAATCTCATCTCTGTGTATTTGCCACTATAAGTAATGAGATGCTTATGTGACTGTTTGAGCGTTGATTCATCGCTGTATTTTGTCAAAGTCGAATATATTAACCAGTAAAGCAGTCAATTCTAAAAAAATACAAAAGCGCATAGTGGGGCTATCATCATGTCATTACATATGATACTCGAGTTAAATGGTATCAATTGCTAGCGACTATTTTGTAAATATACTTGCTTTTAAAAAAATACTGAGCATAATGCTGTGTATTCATACAGTGTTTTCACTGATTACAAAATATAGCATAGACTCTTAGGTGACAATATGGACGATAACAGAAAAAAAGCATTAGACGCGGCACTCTCACAAATTGAACGTCAGTTTGGTAAAGGTGCGGTCATGCGCATGGGTGATCAACCACGTGAAGTGATTCCCTCTGTATCGACAGGGTCGCTAGGTTTAGATGTCGCTTTAGGCATAGGTGGTCTTCCTTATGGTCGTATTGTTGAAATTTATGGGCCTGAGTCATCTGGTAAAACGACACTCACGCTACAAGTTATTGCTGAAGCGCAAAAACAAGGCAAGAGCTGCGCATTTGTCGATGCTGAGCACGCACTAGATCCTGGCTATGCGGAAAAGCTTGGGGTAAATGTTGACGACTTGCTGGTATCGCAACCTGATACGGGTGAGCAGGCATTAGAAATTACCGATATGCTGGTTAGGTCAAACTCTCTTGATGTTATCATTATTGACTCAGTAGCTGCATTGACACCTAAAGCTGAAATAGAAGGTGAAATGGGTTCTTCTCACATGGGGCTACAGGCGCGTTTGATGTCTCAGGCACTGCGTAAGCTAACGGGTACGGTTAAAAATGCGAACTGTCTATTAATCTTTATTAACCAAATTCGCATGAAAATTGGCGTTATGTTTGGTTCTCCTGAAACAACTACAGGTGGTAACGCGTTAAAGTTCTACTGCTCTGTGCGCCTAGATATTCGTCGTATCGGTGCTATAAAGCAAGGTGATGAGGTCATAGGTAACGAGACACGTGTAAAAGTTGTTAAAAACAAGGTGGCGGCTCCGTTTAAGCAAGCTGAATTCCAGATTTTGTTTGGTAAAGGTATCTACCGTATGGGGGAGCTAATCGATATGGGTGTTAAGCAAGGTTTAGTCGAAAAAGCCGGCGCTTGGTATGCCTATAACGGCAGTAAAATCGGCCAAGGTAAAGCAAATGCGGCGAAATACTTATCTGAGCATCCAGAAGATGCTGAGGCAATTGAGGCAGCTATTCGTGAACAGTTGTTAACTGTTGCTGATAAGGAAACTAAAGAGGATGTTAAGAAGCCCGCTACTGAATAATTATAATTCCCTTTGAATATTTGGTAAATAAACCAACGAGGCAATAAAGTAAAAGAGTAGGTTATGCAAGCGGTCATGAGACTTCTTGCTAATCGCGAAAACTCTAGAGCTGAGCTCACACTGTAATTATCTGCGCGTTGCATCGGCTCTATGATGTTCGCTCAGATGATTGAGAAAAGCATAGTAGCGGGCTATCATAGCGATGCTCAATATGAATAAGTGATCATTCGAGTTCGTACAAAATAGATCAGAGCTTAAAGTTAAAAAGCATTAGTTCCTGCATTGCCAGGTACGAGTTTGAAAAATTAGATACTGATTATTACGAAGTTTACGAGCAGTACTTTAATCAAAAGTTCGGCGTTAGTACGATGCTAGAAATCGTAAATACCATCACAAATGTCTTCGCTAATTTCTACTCGCGGCTTCAAAATTGATCAGATATACCAAGCGACAGAACAACCATCTCCTGATTTTTGCCAGTGCCTCAAAGCGCAATGTACTCTGCATTTCTTTTATGCATTTATAAAGCGTAATGTCTCTAAGAGATATTTTTAATAAATAGTTCGAACAATTAATAACCACGATATATAATAACCCGCTATTTTTTGCATATAGAATATGTTTTTGTCCGTTAATTTTCGTATAAAAAATCTATATGTGTTTGTTATTTAAGATAATAGGTAATGTAATCGTCGTTATGAAATACATGACTAGTGCTGAAATTCGCCAAGCTTTTTTGAAATTTTACCAAGACCAAGGTCACGAAGTT
>Ga0209291_1003839_pt1 | contig 10784 bp, 11 predicted proteins | sample GOMGulsemesocosm_FD_184633 | JGI IMG/M metagenome (GOLD analysis project Ga0209291, IMG submission 184633) | Methane-oxidizing microbial communities from mesocosms in the Gulf of Mexico - GOM9B Gulf of Mexico (SPAdes) (version 2) | ecosystem: Environmental > Aquatic > Marine > Cold seeps... | reverse complement strand
AACACCAGACTTTAAAGTCATTTGATTTACACTACAAGAAGTACACGCTCCTTCAAAACGAATACTTACTTTCTTCCCACCTTCTATCGACATTAGTGTCACATCACCTCCATCAGACTTTAAAAAAGGCCTGATTTCCTCCAATGCATTTTCCACGTTCAATTGTAATTCTTCTGACGTCATATTTTTATTTTTTAACCGATGAACAACCTGCCATTGTTGTAATTTTTATTGCTTCTGTAGCTGGCAAATTATCATTCCTTTTTATTACTTGAGTCACAATATTTCTTGTGATATCCGTTATCATTGCTTCAACCGGAGTTCCTTCTTGTATTGCTGCAGGACGACCAATATCTCCAGCCTCACGAACACTCTGTACAATAGGAAGCTCTCCTAAAAATGGTACGTCTAAATCTTTTGCTAAATTTTTCGCACCATCTTCTCCGAAAATATAATACTTATTCTCAGGTAATTCCTCTGGCGTAAAGTACGCCATATTTTCAACTATACCTAAAACCGGAACGTTTATACTTTCTTGCTTAAACATTGCAACTCCTTTTTTAGCATCTGCTAAAGCTACATTTTGTGGTGTACTTACCACAACAGCACCAGTAATTGGTAACGACTGCATAATAGATAAATGAATATCTCCAGTACCTGGAGGTAAATCAAGCAACAAGAAATCTAACTCTCCCCAAGCTGCGTCAAAAATTAATTGATTTAATGCTTTAGAAGCCATTGGACCTCTCCAAATAACAGCTTGATCTGGTTTTGTGAAAAATCCAATAGACAAAATCTTCACTCCGTAGTTTTCTACCGGTTTCATTTTTGACTTTCCATCAACATTTTCCGCTAAAGGTCTTGCGTCCTGAACATCAAACATCATAGGTATAGACGGTCCATAAACATCAGCATCTAACACTCCTACTTTGAACCCCATTCTTGACAAACTTACCGCAACATTTGCAGTAACAGTAGATTTACCTACTCCACCTTTTCCAGATGAAATAGCAACTATATTTTTAATTCCAGGTAATTGTTTTCCTTTAATTTCTGGTTTTTCAGCAGCTGTAACTTTTACATTAACTTTCACTTTAGCATCCTCAGAAATTGTTTGCTTAATACAATTTGTGATTTCTGACTGAACTTTTTTTCTCGCCTGCATTGCTGGGTTTGTAATTGAAACTTCAACTACTACCTCATTTCCAAAAGTCAATACATTTTGTACTGCTCCGCTTTCTACCATATTAGCTCCTTCACCAGGAACAGTAATTTGTTCTAATGCTTTTAGAACGTCTTTTCTATCAATTTTCATCTATGATTGTATTCGATATATATTTCGCAAATATACACACGCTGTGTCATTTAACATAATTTATTACTCTTGAAGTAGTAGTTAAGACGTTATAACAGTAAGTTACTAACGATTTTGAAGTAATATTTCTTTTAAAGTTGCGTGTCTAACTCTTTTATTGGATCCCAGAAACAAGCATCTAAGTTCTGAATTTGATTATCTACAATCACAATCCCTTCGTTCTCTAACAATTGTTGCATTAAATTCACACCTTCAAAATGATGCTTCCCTGTTAATAACCCTTTTTTATTCACAACTCTATGCGCTGGAACATCTTTTGCTCCAGAACCATTCATTGCCCAGCCTACCATTCTGGCGCCTCTTGACATTCCTAAATAATTCGCAATAGCACCGTATGAAGTAACTTTTCCCTCAGGAATTAATTGAGCGACTTGATAAACTCTTTCAAAAAAATTATCAGAATCTTTAGCCATTTAGAAATTCAATTTTATAACTGAAAAAATAGCTAAAGCAAGTGCTAAAAAGCTTAATACATAGTTGGTATTTCTACCGAAATTCTCACTTCTATTAGACTTTTTAAACAACACGATATAGGTGCTAATTGCAAAAAAGCTACCAACAACTATCGCAAGTATAAAGATAATTACATCCGATGTTGAAAAACTAAAGTTCCCTGAAGTAGTTAGCGTAGTACACACAAAACTGTAAAACGGGATTGGAAAAACATTTAATATTGAAAAAATGATTCCTTTTAAAAATAAATTTCTCTTCTTTTTTAATTCAAACTTTTTAGGCTCAGATTTTACTTTTGCTGAAAAGAAAAAATAGATAGACAAACAAAAGAAAATAGCAATTCCAACTTTCTGAATTATCGACAATTCATCGGCTGATAAATTTAGAAATTCTGCAATTATTACAGCAATACCAGCTTGAGCTGCAATCACCAAACATGCACCTAAAGTAAAAATTAGAGCCGCACGCCTACCTTGCTCAACACTTACTTTTGCAGCATTGATGTTTATTATCCCAGGAGGCAACACCCCAAAGAACGACCACAAACAACAATACAAAAACAAGATTGACAAATGCATGATTACTTTATTTTAAATCGAATATACGTAATTGCTTTGTCAACTTCTAAATATTGATTTTCATAAAAAGTCTGAATAGCAGTTACTTCTACTGGAGCTCCTTCATTATGATATACATTATGGTTTGCATACAACACTTCGTGACCTGCACCATGTAATAGTCCTAAAGTATACCCGTGCATAAATTCACTATCGGTTTTTAAATGTACCACTCCATCGTCTTTTAGCACCTTTTTATATTTTGCTAAAAATGCTTCGTTTGTTAAACGATGCTTCGTACGCTTGTATTTTATTTGTGGATCTGGGAAAGTAATCCAAATTTCACTTACTTCATTTTCTTCAAAAAGCAAGTCGATTAATTCTATTTGAGTTCTTATAAACGCAACATTGTTCATGTCATTTTCTAAAGCAGTTTTTGCTCCTCTCCAAAAACGCGCACCTTTTATATCAATCCCGATAAAGTTCTTCTCAGGAAAACGCTCTCCTAAACTTACAGAATACTCTCCTTTACCACAACCTAATTCTAACACAATCGGATTGTCATTTTTAAAGAAATCTGTATTCCATTTTCCTTTTAACTTAAAGGTTTCGTCAGTTATTTCAGCTCTTAACGGCTGAAAAACATTTGCAAAAGTTGCGTTCTCGTTGAATCTCTTTAATTTATTCTTACTTCCCACTGTGCGTTATATTTTTGACAAAAATAATGTAACTTGCCTTAATATTCATGGCAAAACCAAAAAACATACTTGTCGCCCCATTAAATTGGGGTTTAGGTCATGCCACAAGGTGCATTCCGATAATTAATGAACTGCTAAAAAATGGGTTTACTCCCATACTTGCTTCTGATGGAAATGCCTTGGAGTTGTTAAAAAAAGAGTTCCCAAACTTGAACCATTTCACCCTCCCTTCTTATCATATAAAATACGCGAAAAAAGGAGTTTTCGTTAAGTTGAAGCTACTGCTAAACCTCCCTAAACTAATCAGTGCCGTTCAACTGGAGAAAAAATTGATCAATAAATTAGTTGACGATAAAGATATTACTGGTATAATTTCAGACAATAGATTTGGTGTTTACCACAAAAGTATTCCTTCAATATACATTACACATCAGCTAAATGTTTTGAGTGGCATTACCACTATACTTAGTAGTAAAATGCATCAGCGTATTATTAAAAAATTTGATGAATGCTGGGTTCCTGACTTTAAAGGAGCTACTAATTTTAGCGGAAAACTAAGTCAGTTAAACAACTCTACTTTTAATTTAAAATACATTGGCGTTTTAAGTCGATTTAAAAGGAAGGATACTCCATATACCTATGATTATTTAGTGATTTTATCCGGGCCAGAACCTCAACGTACACTGTTAGAAAACAAGTTAATTTTAGCCCTAAAAAATTCTACCAAAAAAACTCTATTCATAAAAGGTATAGTCGAGCCTGAGCAACAAAAAACAATAACAAAAAATATTGCTTTTTATAATTATATGACCAGTAATGAGCTTGAACAAGCAATTAACAATAGTAACGTTATTATTTCAAGGTCGGGTTATACAACTATAATGGATTTGGCTAAAATGAATAAGAAGACTTTTTTTATCCCAACACCTGGACAGCCTGAACAATTATATTTAGCAGAAAGGCTTCAAGAACACGGTTATGTTCCGTATTGCAAACAAGATGATTTCTCAATTGAAAAACTAAAGAATATTGATGCTTATAGTGGCCTTTCAGTGACTAATGAGAAAACAATAAATTTCTCTGAATTATTTAACTGTTTCCAAAGTAAAAGAAAACTCTGAACCAACCCCATATTCACTATCAATATATATCTTCTGATTGTGCGCCTCAATAATGTGCTTCACAATTGACAAGCCTAAACCTGAACCTCCTTTATCTCTCGACCCAGTATTATCAACTCTATAAAAACGCTCAAAAAGTCTTGGTAAATGAATTGCTTCAATCCCTATTCCGTTATCAGTTACTCGAACAACAATTTTATCCTCGTTTAATTGCTCAATACTTACTTCTGTAGTTCCGTTATTTTGCCCGTATTTAATAGAGTTTATAATTAAATTAGTAGCTACCTGTCTTACTTTTTCTTTATCTCCTTTTACAAAAACAGGTTTTGAATATACTTTATCAAAAATCAAACCTACTCCGTTCGATTGCGCTTTGATTTCAAATAGCTCAAAAATTTCTTTTATCAATTCTACAATATCAAATTCAGATAGTTGTAAACTTAAGTTACCAACTTCAATTTTTGTAATCAAATCTAAATCGTCAACAATATAAATAAGTCTATCAACCCCCTTACTTGCTCTATTTAAATATTTTTCTCTTACATTTTCGTCAGCAGCTGCTCCGTCTAACAAAGTAAGGATATAACTCTGAATTGTAAACAATGGCGTTTTTAATTCATGAGCAATATTACCCATGAATTCTTTACGGTATTCATCCCTAATTTGAAGTGTTTCAATTTTCAACTTGTTTTCACGAGCGAATTTTTTTACATCACTCGTAAGTGTTTTAATATCTGTAGTAACAGCTTCTTGATGAAAGTTGGTTTCATCCAACAAAGAAACCTCTTCGTAAGTCTTCTTTATTAAACTATATATGAATTTTTCTGATCTATATTGAATTACAAACAAACAAACTGCAAAGCAAACAAGAATAAAACCTACAGTATTTAAAATCGTTAGTTCCTCATAAAAAAAGGCAACTAACAAAACACTTAACATCACCGTTATCATTAACGATGAATACAAGGCAAATTTGTATGTTTTTTTAATTTTCATTTATTAGTTAACCACAAATTTATAGCCAACACCTTTTACTGTTTTAAAAGACTCGTCACCAACCTTTTCTCTCAGTTTTCTAATATGCACATCAATTGTTCTTCCTCCAACAACTACATCATTCCCCCATACAGTATTTAAAATTTCATCTCGTGTAAACACCTTTCCTGGCTTTGAGGTTAATAACGACAATAACTCAAACTCTTTTCTTGGCAAAGTTAACTCCATCCCTTCTTTTAGTACTTTATATTCATCTCTATTAATCACTAACTGACCAATATTCAAAGAGTTCTCATCCCTTTTCTCAACCGATGTTCTACGCAACAAACCTTTAACCTTACTCAATAAAACTTTTGGCTTAATTGGCTTTGCTATATAATCATCCGCTCCTGCATCAAAACCAGCTACTTGAGAATAATCTTCGTTACGGGCTGTCAAAAAAGTAATAATCGTATTCGATAGCTCTGGGATATTTCTTAACTGCTCACACGCTTCAATACCATCCATTTTTGGCATCATGACATCCAGAATAATCAAATTAGGCACCACCTTTTTAGCAACTTCAATTGCCTCCAAACCATTAGAAGCAGTATACACTTGATACCCTCCTGATGATAAATTATACGTAACTATTTCTAGAATATCTGGTTCATCATCTACCAATAAAACCTTCAACTTATCTGAACTCATAATACAAACTAATTATAAACTACAACCAAAGGTACTATATAAATCAAACTTACAGACACAAAACACTTAAGATAACATTCTGATAACACACATAACTTTTAGCTAACATTAACCCCTTCAATGTTATTTTATCGTTAAAACTAACTGATTAACAAATGTATTAAACAAATACAATTAATATTTTGTATTTTTGCTATTCATGTTTTACAAACTAATTAATACAATAATTATGAAAAAAATCTACTTTTTTTTAGTTGCCATGGTGGCAACTTCTATGTCTTTTGGGCAAGTAACCAATGGAGGCTTTGAAACTTGGGCTGGTGGCATGGTTGCTCCGTGGACTAGTGAATCTGGTGCAACAATAACAGAAGAAACAACAATTTTTACTGAAGGAAGTAAATCTACGAGGTTTGATGTTACAACACAAACTCAAGGAGATACTGATTTCAGACAAACTGTAGCTGTCGTTATCGGAAAAATATATGATGTTTCAGTGAAAATATACCAAACTGATAACAAAGCTCGTGCAAGATTGTATGTTGATGGATACAGAGGATACTCAGACCCATCAACTTTAAATTCATGGCAAACAATTACATACGAATATACTGCTACAGCTACTGGAAATATAGATGTTGGTCTTCGTTTTTATGATATTAGTGCTGATTGGGCTGGTGGCCCATCAATAATGTATGCAGACGACTTTCAAATGGTTGAGCAAGTTGCTCCATCAATAGCTATTACTTCTCCAGCAGATTCATCTACTGGAACATCTACAAATGTTACCATCTCTTTATCTGTAAACAATTTTATAGTTGATGCTGTTAATGACGGTAATGGAGGACATATACATTACACCGTAGATGGAAATCCAGATGTAATGAAATTTGATACTAATGATATTTTATTATCAGGATTAGCTGTAGGACCACATACTGTTGTTGCTAGGCTAGTTGACGATTCTCACGTTGACATTGCAGGACCAATAAGCGCCACTGTAAACTTCACTATAGCGGCTATAACTCAAGTTTCAGACATCGCAACATTAAGAGCTGGAATACTTAATGATTATTATGAATTAACTGGGGAAGCACTACTAACGTTTCAACAAAGCTATAGGAACCAAAAATTTATTGAAGATAGTTCGGCTGCTATATTAATTGACGACAACACAGGTACAATCACCACTTCTTATAATGTTATGGATGGAATTACTGGCATCAAAGGCCAATTAGGTACTTTCGGAGGAATGATGCAATTTATACCTACAGAAGACCCTGGGGCAGTGAGTTCTACTGGAAACACATTAACGCCACAAGCTTTAACGTTAGCTACCTTAGCTGCAACTCCTGGTGATTACGAATCAGAATTAGTAACTGTTACTGGAGTTATGATGAGTAATACTGTACCAGCTGCCACACCTAATTTTGCAGACGGAATTGTTCATGAAATGGACCAAGGTGGTAATAAATTTAATTTTAGATCTTCATTTTTTGGAGTTGATTATATAGGCGAATTAGTTCCCACAGTAGCAACTGACGTTACTGGTATTGTAAACAAAAGGACTAGTGCTCCAATTGGTGATTATCTTACTGCTAGAAATGCAGATGACATCAGTCAAGTAACATTGTCAATCGCTGAAAACAAAATTGAAGGATTCAAAATTTTTCCGAACCCAACAAATGGTGATTTCATAACTATTACAACAGCTAACAACAGACCTAAAAATGTTCAAGTATTTGACATGTTAGGTAAGAAAATTATTGACCAAGAAGTAGCTACTAAACTTAATATTGCTGCTTTACAAACTGGAATTTATATTGTAAAAGTTACAGAAAACAACTTATCTGCTACCAAACGATTAATTGTTAAATAACAATTAAATCATACATTTTATTAAAAGCGCTCTAGAAATAGAGCGCTTTTTTTTATTTTTGGTATTATGGGTAAACTACTTATTTACATAATGCTGCTTTTTGCCTTTCTTTCGTTTGGCCAAAATACCACGCTTGCTGATTTTTTTTTTAGCAACGGAGAGTTTAGCAAAGCGTTAATAGAATACGATAAGATACTTTCCAAGCAACCACACAGAACTGATTACTTTATTAAGAAAATAAAATGTCATCAAGAACTCGAGCAGTATACCATTGCTCAAAAAGCATTAACCGAAAAGTTAAGCAAGAGATATAGTCAACCACAATTATATGTTGAACTTGGCTATAATTACACCTTACAGAAAGATAGTATTAATGCACGAAAGGCATATAACAATGCAATCAATGTTTTAGACAAGAACCCAAATTACGCTCATACCATAGGGCAACGATTTGAAAATTATAGCTTATTATCCGAAGCAGAAACAACCTACAATAAAGCTATTGCATTAAACAAAAATGCTAACTTTGATTATCAACTGGCTAATATCTACGGACAACAGAATAAGATTGAAAAAATGTTTAACAGCTACTTAAAGCTGATAAAAAAAAGTAAGCAAAACACGACAACCGTTCAGAATTTAATAGGTAAATTTTTAAGTGAAGATCCTAAAAACGAAAACAATGTTTTACTAAAACGCGCTTTATTAAAAAATCTACAAGCTGCTCCTGATACTTTTTGGAATGAACAATTAAGTTGGCTATTTGTACAACAAAAAGAATTCAACAAAGCATTCACTCAAGAAAAAGCAATCTTTAAAAGAGAAGGAGAATCTCTTAACAGAATATTTAATTTAGGAGTCTTAACCAAACAACAAGATGACCTTGAAACTGCTCAGAAAATATTTACTTTTATTCAAGAGCAACCCTTAGAAAAAAACACTCGAATTAACGTGCTTTCGTTCCTGCTTGAAATGAAAGAAACTACAAGTCCACCATCTGAATACAATTCCATTGTAACGGAATACCAAACCGTTTTAGACAGCTTTGGCATAAACAAAAACACAATAAAACTACAGTTAGCTTACGCAAATTTCCTAGCTTTTAAAAAGCACGATATTATAACTGCTGTTAAGTTTTTAAAAACCAATGAAAAACAGTCGCTTTCAAAATTTGACAAAGCTCGTTATCAAATGACTCAGGCTGACATACTAGTAGCTGACGGAAAATTCAACCAAGCATTATTAAACTATTCTAAAATTCAACGTCACTTAAAAAACAATACATTATCACAAGAAGCTCGTTTTAAAGTAGCCAAAACCAGTTACTATAAAGGAGATTTCGACTGGGCCCTACAACAACTAAAAGTTTTAAAAACCTCAACTTCACAGTTAATTGCAAATGATGCCTTGGACTTGCATTTATTAATTAGTGATCATATAAATGAAGACTCACTACATGTTGCTTTAAAAAAATACTCAAAAGCAGATCTATTAGCTTTTCAGAATCAAAAAACGAATTCAATCGCACTACTCGACGACATTTTAAATAAACACCCTGTAAACAAAATAGTAGATGATGCATTGTTTCTTCAAGGGAAGTTATTAGAACAACAAGGCAATTATGGTAAAGCCAAAAGTAATTACGAACGAATTATCAATACACTTAAAGAAAGTGTTTTTGTAGACGATGCACTTTATAGGCTTGCATTTTTGCAACTAAACACCTTTGACAATACTAAAAAAGCTACCGAATACTTTGAAGCAATTTTGTTTAATCATGCAGATAGCATTCATTTTGTAGAAGCTCAAAAAATGTATCGTAAACTCCGTGGTGATACAATTGACAATAGTTAATCTAACTATCAAGCCAGTATTGCTTTAAAAACCTTATTTTTGCTTAAAATATTGAGCAATATGATTATTTATAATGTTACCATAAACGTAGAAGACAGCATTCATTACGATTGGCTTTTTTGGATAAAACCTCACATAAAAGAAGTACTTGCTACTGGTAAATTTATATCAGCTAAAATGACTAAAGTTTTAGTTGAAGAAGAAATGGAAGGAACAAACTACTCCATACAATATACAGCAAAAAGTAACGACGATTTACAAGCATATTATAAAGAAGACGCTCCTAGACTACGTGATGCTGGCATAGCAAAATTCGGGTCAAAAATGCTTGCGTTTAGAACTGAACTATTAATAATAGAAGAATTTCATGCATAAAGAATTTAAAGCAACATCCCTATACATCATTAAGGCAGTAATGTTATTTGCCGCTGTAATCACATCGTTTTTAGTTTTTAACTTTATAATGATGCTATTGAATGCCTTCATACCTATATGGTTATTTTACACTTTGAATGTCGTTTTTGTATTATTTACTTTGATATTCCTTTTTATGCAATTGACTTCAAAAAAACCTGGTTTTGTATTTCATGAAGATGGCTTTAAATACAAACGAAAAAATATTCAATATTCCGAAATAAAAAACTTAATTCCTACACAAGGCGGTAGCGAACCAGAAGTTGTATTTCACGACAATAACACTCATGTTTTAGAGCTATCTTGGTTTTCAAAAAAAGACCGACAAGAAATAGAACAAATAATTGCAACAAACATTAAGTAATGGATAAGGTACGCGCAAAAAAACACTTAGGACAACATTTTTTAAAAGATGAAACAATCGCTAAACAAATAGCCGATACACTTACCTTAAAAAACTATTCTAAAGTATTAGAAATTGGACCTGGAATGGGTGTGTTAACCAAATATTTACTTGATAAAGATGTTGACACATATGTTATTGAAATTGATTCTGAATCAGTTGAATATTTAGGTGCTCATTATTTAAAATTGAGCAATAGAATAATTGAACAAGATTTTTTAAAATACAATATCAACGAAGTCTTAAACCAAGAACCTTTTGCTATAATTGGTAACTTCCCATATAATATTTCAACTCAAATTGTTTTTAAAACATTAGAAATGAAAGCTCAAATACCAGAGTTTTCT
>Ga0209291_1003838_pt1 | contig 10786 bp, 4 predicted proteins | sample GOMGulsemesocosm_FD_184633 | JGI IMG/M metagenome (GOLD analysis project Ga0209291, IMG submission 184633) | Methane-oxidizing microbial communities from mesocosms in the Gulf of Mexico - GOM9B Gulf of Mexico (SPAdes) (version 2) | ecosystem: Environmental > Aquatic > Marine > Cold seeps | place... | reverse complement strand
CATTTTATTTATTAAGTATTATTGAAACACTACCTGTCATTGATCCTTTTTCATTATCATTAAACTCTATGATAAAAAAGTAAGAGCCAACAGGCAATAATTTATTTTCATATTTTCCATCCCATCTATTTTGATTATATGATCCGGGAATAGATTCATACAACAAGTTACCCCATCTGTTATACACTTGTACAACACTATTAGGATAGGTTTGATCAATATCTAATATTTCCCAATCATCATTATTTAAATCGCCATCAGGTGTAAATGCAGTTGGAACCGTAATGTTACAATCGACAATTGTTATCATAATCTCATCTGCAACTCCTTCACAATTTTCTGCTGTTTCAGTCACATAATAAGTAGTTACACCAACATCACTATTCGGTTCAAATGTTGAACCAGTTCCAATAGTATCAGTTAATTCAAGATCAGAATACCATGTAAATATACTACCACTTCCTTCCACTGTTAAATCCTCTATAACTACAGTTGAGCAGTACTCTAAATCATCACCTGCATTTGGTTGTATAGGCGATTCATTCACTAGTATGGTCTGTGTACCTGTTATAACGTTTGAACAATTTAAATCCATAACATCTGTTAAAACATAAACCCCTTCAGTCGTTCCCAACGAAACTGGAGAACTTGCCGTTGTAATTGACTGTGCCACTCCATCTAGTGTATAGTTTATTATCCAGTCTGGTGCCCCAGTTACATCAACCATTATTTCATTAATTGGATCAGTATTACAATAAACCCCTCCGCCAGTAATAGTTACAAGTGATGGTAACGGATTAATTGTCACGATAAAACTTATCTCATCAGAACACAAACCACTGCTAATATCATATACCCAAACAGTTTGAGTAGTCGTAATATCACCAGTTAACAAACTACCACCATTCAATTGTGAATCAGTGTAATAAGCAACATTTGCCGTTAAATCCGTTCCTGTAATCGCAGGTAATGTATAATTTCCACAATTAGTTACATCACTTATAGGGTCTATAATTGGAGTATTTACTAGTGTTACATTAAAGCTTTCTTCAGTCCAACACGCTCCGGTAATATCATAAATATAGAAAAACGCTGACGTATTGATTACGTCTCCCTCAGAAAATTGAGTTCCAGTACCTCCAGCTCCACTCCAATAGGATTGATTACCTGACATTGACGTTCCAGAAATAACAGGTAATACATATGAATCACAAGTCACAACATCTAATAAATCAGTAATAATAGGAGCCCCAGGGTTCACCAAAATTTCTTGAGAAACTAGAGACGTACATCCAGTAATATCATCTGTAAAAGTAACGTCATAAGTTCCTGGTGATAATCCAGTTATATCATATTGTAACGTTTGATTAAGAACTGTCCCACTTTCCGCACCAGTCCATGCTACTGTACCTGTTGCATTTCCAACATCTGATACATGTAAGATTCCATCATTAGAATTACAAAGCGTTAATCCGGTTTGAGAAGTTGAAATAATTGGGCTTGCATTTACCGCTAAAATCACTGAAACAGAACAACCATTATCATTCATATAAGTAATTGTTGTTGTTCCATCTAATACACCAAGCACTAATCCTGAATTATCAACTGTTGCCACAGCAGTATTTGAAGATACCCATGGTGTTGTACCATTTGCAGTTAAAGACCCTGTTAATTGAACAGTAGCACCAATACATATTGGTACATTTCCTGAAATAGTTGGGTTAGCATTCACTGTAACAATTTCTGTAATTTGACAACCATTCACGTTAGTATAAGTTATAGTTGATGTCCCTGCATCTACTCCAGTAACCTCCCCTAAATTATCTACAGTCACAATTAATATATCAGAAGATGTCCATGGAGAAACAAGTGCTGGTAAACCAGATCCCACTAGCTGATTAGTTCCGTTAACGCAAAGGTCTAAGTTATTAGTTATAGTTGGGTTTAAATTTACCGTTACTAAAACTGTATTTTGGCATCCATTTATATTCGTATAGGTAATAGTTGTAGTCCCGTCTGACACGCCAAGTACTAACCCAGTACTACTTACAGTAGCTACTAAGACATTTGATGAAACCCAAGGTGTAGTAGCGTCAGGCGTTCCTGAACCAGTTAATTGAACAGAAGCACCAACACAAACAGGAGCATTACCCGATATTGTTGGAAGTGGATTAACCACAATAGTGAATGATTGTTCTGAAGCACAAGCTCCATTTTCGTCATATAAGAAAACTGTTGTATTAGTAGATGCACTGTATGTAGTACCATCTGGTATCAATGCACCAGCCCCACCTGGACCTCCAGTAGCTGTATAAAATGCTTGACTACCTGTTAAATCAGAACCAGTAATAATAGAGTTCAATAATACATAATCCACACCACATGAAGTTGTATCCAAAATTGGATTTAACACAGGTGCTACTGGATTCGCAAATATTTCCAGAGAAGTTACAGAAGTACAACCTGATGCATCATCCGTAAATGTAACATTATATGTACCTGAAGCCAGACCAACAATATTATAAGGTAACGTTTCAGAAGCAGCTAAGCCAACTGCAGTACCAGTCCAAATAACTGTACCTGTCGCAAATCCAACATCAGAAACTTGAATAATACCATCATTAGAATTACATCCTGTTAATGGCGTTTGAATAGTACTAATAATTGGTGAAGGGTTAACAGTAATATCAACCGTATTTTGACATCCATTCGAATTCGTATATGTAATCGTTGTCGTCCCATCTGACACACCAAATACTAACCCTGAATTATTAATTGTTGCCACAGCAGTATTTGAAGACACCCAAGGTGTTGTACCATTTGCAGTTAAAGACCCTGTTAATTGAACAGTAGCACCAATACATATTGGTGCATCTCCTGAAATAGTTGGATTAGCATTCACTGTAACAATTTCAGTAATTTGACAACCATTCACGTTGGTATAAGTTATAGTTGATGTCCCTGGAGCTACTCCAGTAACCTCCCCTAAATCATCTACAGTCACAATTAATATGTCAGAAGATACCCATGGAGAAATAAGTGCTGGTGAACCAGAACCTACTAACTGATTAGTCCCGGTAACGCAAAGATCTACGTTATTAGTTATAGTTGGAGTCGCGTTTACCGTAAATAAAACTGAATTTTGACATCCATTTGTATTCGTATAGGTAATCGTTGTCGTTCCATCAGACAAAGCTGTAACTAAACCTGTATTACTTACCGTAGCTACTGAAGTATTTGATGAAATCCAAGGTGTAGAACCATCAGGTGCACCTGATCCAGTTAACTGAACAGTCGCATTAATACAAACAGGAACATTACCTGATATTGTTGGAAGTGGATTAACCACAATAGTAAATGATTGTTCTGAAGCGCAAGCCCCATTTTCATCATATAAAAATACTGTTGTATTAGTAGATGCACTGTATGTAGTACCATCCGGTATCAATGCACCAGCACCACCTGGACCTCCAGTAGCTGTATAAAATGCTTGACCACCTGTCATTCCAGAACCTGTAATGATAGAATTTAATAGGATATAATCCACACCACATGAAGTTGTATCTGAAATTGGATTCAATGCAGGTGCTCCTGGATTAATAAATATTTCCTGAGAGATTACTGAAGTACAACCTGACGCGTCATCCGTAAATGTAACATCATACGTACCTGCGGCTAAACCAATAATATTATAAGGTAAAGTTTCAGAAGTAACCGAACCACTTGCAGTACCCGTCCAAGAAACTGTTCCTGTTGCCAATGCAATGTCAGAAACCAGAATAATACCATCATTAGAATTACATCCTGTTAATGGTGTTTGAGTAGTACTGATAATGGGTGAGGGATCAACAGTAATATCAACCGTATTTTGGCATCCATTTGTATTTGTATATGTAATAGTTGTCGTTCCATCAGTCACACCAGTAACTAATCCTGTTGTACCAATTGTTGCCACTCCATCATCAGAAGAAGACCAAGGTAAGACAGCATCAGGAGAGGCAGAACCAGTTAACTGCAATGTTTCATCAATACAAATTGACGTAGCGCCAGAAATAGTTGGATCCGGATTAACCGTCACATCCGTTGTAATTGTACAACCATTATTATCCATATAAGTAATTGTAGCAACACCAGCTGAAACACCTGTTACAACACCAATATTATTAACTGTTGCTATACCAATATTTGAAGACGACCAAGGTGTTGTTCCATCTGGAGTACCAGAACCGGTCAACGTAACTGATGCGCCAATACATATTGGTGCATTTCCTGAAATAGTTGGCATAGCATTCACAGTAACATCCATAGTAGCTGTGGCTACGCAGCCACTTCCATCATCCACAGTTTGAGTAACCGTATAAGTACCAGCTGCCACATAACTAAAAGATGGATTTTCGGTTGCATCATCCACAACTAAATCTCCATCAAAATCCCATGTGAAAATTGTTCCTGCACCTGTAGTTCCTGTATTTGAAAAAACAAAATTATTACCTACCAAACACTGAGGATTAGTATTCACTGTAAAACCTGCAATTGAACTTCCTACACCAACTGCATTTATAATTGTATATGTTTGAGTAACACTACACCCACCATCATCAATAACTGTTAATGTATAATCTCCATCACAAAGTACACTTATATCTTCCGTTGAAGCTGTAAATCCAGAAGGACCAACCCATGAAAACACATAGTTAGGTGTTCCACCAGAAACAGTAACATCAATTAATCCATCACATTGGACACAACTCTCATGTACTATATTGTCTAGAGCAATTTCTAAAGGATTGTTGTTTGCATTTAAAAATTCAAGGTCAAAAGTTACACCATCACCATTAATCCCATCTATTGAAAAATAGTAACATGCACATGGATCTGGATCAAAAACAAAATTCTGACTAGTCGTATTAATACCTGCACAATCTTCTTCAACAAGACCACTACAATCTCCTGACCAAATAGTATATTGAAAACCATGCACAGCACCACCAGCTAATTCACTTGTATAAGTAATATTAGACATGTTAATATTTACTGGATCACCAACTGCATTTCCACAAAATCTATAAAATACGGCATTTTCTAATGTTCCAACACAAGAAGGAACAGGCATTCCCGGATCAATTGTACCGTTAATAGTTGTTACCCCTGTTTGCACAAATCCATCAGAAACTGTAATAGCATCAAAACAATCATCAGCATCAGCTAAAATTTCACTACAACCAATGGTATAACCGATACCCACATTAGCTCCTGTAGTTTTCCCAAATCCACCAGTAAGTTGTATCCCATTATTAAATACTCTTAATAAATAGGTCTGCCCAATCACCATACCTAAATCATTTAGCCCTATTATAGCCATTTCTTCAACTACACCGAGACTATTTAACTTTTGTGTCCTACTCAAAGAACAGCCTAATTCAGTACACCCATCACCAGAATATACTGCAAAATTTTGTAAAATACCCATCTGAGTGTCGTCAATACTAAACGCTTCATTACCTGTATAGGTAAATGAAAACCAATCAGAGTCACCGTAGGCACCACCTCCTCCAATAGTTGCACAAGAAGGATCAGGAGCTGTTCCGTTTAAACCATCATTCTGATCTGTAGTATATGCAGCACCACAGTTTAATGCTGGTACTCCTGTTACACATTGTGCTGTAGTATAATTAGCAAAAAACATAACAAAAAGTAGTCCTATTAAACTCTTTTTATTCTTTAAAAAAAACTTCATCATTATTGTTCTATTAATTTATATCCATATTCCAAGAATATGCCGTTAATTATATTAACTATTCTATTGTCACCAGCTTTCACTATTAAAATATTAGCACTACCCCAGTGAACATCAATCACGTCAGACAAAGAATTAACTTTATCGTAGGCTAAAACTTTATCTTCATCAGTCAATCCAATAAAATGAATGTTAATGTTTACATTAGAATAATTATCTGCTAAGTGCTCAATTCTATATTCTTTAGAATTATTTTGTGCCAAAGCAGTATTCGAACTTATTACAGCTATTAATAAAATAGCTGAAACTAGAAAGTGTTTTATCATAATCGTTTAAAATTTATGCTAAAATTAACATAATTAATATAAACTGTTATAATATATTGTTTTTTTTATACATTTTAATATCTCATGGCAGCACATTACACTCAGATCACTACATTTAACACAACTTAATCGAATTATAAAAACGAAAAAAGCTTCACATTTTATGTGAAGCTTTTTTTAATACGTGACAGTTATAGTACTACTATCTTTTTACAAATTTTAAATATTTTGGATCAGCAGCCGGCATTGTATCCGGGTCAAACTCTAAACTAATTAGCCTTACTTCCGTTCTTCTGTTTAACTGATTTAAAACTTTATATAATTCAGAATCTTTTTGTCTAACTTGATTTATGTAAGATTCAGTCAGTTTTATTTCTTGAACTCCTTCCATTTCTTTAGGTTGACTCACCAAATAATCATTTCCTCTTTTCCACACCACTCTTGGATCACTTTTTCCTTTCCCAATTGGAATTATTCTTCTTGGATCAATACCTTTTTCTTCCACTAAAAATTTATAACATGCTCGTGCACGATTTTCAGACAAATATTGATTTACAGAAACAGAACCACGAGAATCTGTATGAGAACTTAATTCTAAAATCATTCCAGGAAATTCAATTAATAAATCATACACGTAGAGTAAAGAATCTGTAGAATTAATTTTATCATTTGTTAATAATTCCCATTTATTAAAAGCGTATCTCACTTCAGGTAATCTAATTCTTGTTGGTTTAACTATTGGTTCTTCAGGTTCATTTATAACAAAGCTTGATGTTACGGTTTGGTTAAATGAATCTGTAATTGTCACGGCATATTCACCCTGTTTTAAAGTTGAAATATCTTCACTAGTTAACCCATTAGACCATGTTACTGTAAATGGTCCAACACCACCTTCAATTACCACATCAATTGATCCATCTGTACCTCCAAACTCGGTAACATCTACTACTTTAGAACTACTAACAATCAAAGCAGGTGGGGGTAATATAGTAGACACATAAATATCACTACGAACATCATCTCTATTACTTGACCACATCACCTGATTACCGGAACAGCTATAATAGGCGTCAAACTTATCGGAATTTACCACGTTACCTAAATTTATAGGTGTACTCCAACTCGACCAACTTCCTTGTTTAACCGAATAAAAAACATCTGCATCACCTTCTCCACCAAAACCATTACTTGAAAAATACAAAGTATCTTGATTACTTGTTAAAAAAGGAGAGATTTCATAACCAATTGAATTAATTTCATTACCCATATGTATAGGAGCTGTCCATCCGGAGTCAACCTTAGTCGACACATACAAATCCTCTTCTCCAACACTACCTGGCCCATTATATGAAATAATAATTACGTCTTCAGATTTGTTGACATGAAAATAATAGTATTCACCTTGAATAACCAAAGTTGGAATTAAAATACTCTCAGGAGTTGTCCACACCCCATCTACGAATTTAGATACCGAAATTCCTTTTGAAATATCTTTTCTTCCTTTGTAAGTGTCTAATAAGTATAATGAATTTCCATCCTGACTTATTCCAACTACAGAATTGTGGTATTTATTATTTAACCCTTCTAATAATACGTCATTAGAATATTTATTATTATCTACTTTTTTACTTACCCAAATAGCTTGGTTTGTATTTTTACCACTATTATTCATGTCAACCGTTCTAGTAAAATAGAGTAAAGAACTGTCCTCAGAAAAAATAGCGTTACTTTCATCAGCATACAACGTATTTACTGTTCCATCAAGCTTTATAGGCGTTGATAATTTCCAAAATTGTGCATCTAATGTAAATGGCATTAAAATTACACCTAAGATAATTAATATTTTCATTATTTCGTTTTATCGTTTTTTTGTCTACCTAACATAATTCCTAATACAATTTCATGTCCAAATGAGCTATGTGAATTAAATTCTGACACAGAATAGTCGAAAGAATATCCAAATTTATATTTTTCTGATATATTCATTCCAGCCATTAGTACTATAGCATCCGCTTTTCTATACGATACACCAAACCACATAGATTCATTATATTCTAGTTGAAATGAGCCTTCTATTGATAGAGGTGCTGTACGCATATATTTAGCCATTATTGTTGGCATCAATGTTAAATTATCTGTTAACTCAAACTTATAACCTGCAATCGCATTAAAATGCATTCTAGGGTCATAATTTGCATAACCAGATTCAAAACTTATCAAATCTTTTGTGATCTGTTCTACAGATAATCCAGCAAAAAGATCACTTGCATATAAATATAATCCGAACCCTAAATCCATAGTATTTTGGTTAGATTGTTGGGAATAATTAGAATACGCTAGATCAATGGGACCAGCATCAGTTATTATATCAAGTGTTTGTACTTTATCTTGTAAAAAAGCTCTATTTGACAATCCTAAACTAGTTCCAAAAGACAATTTTATCTCCTCTGTTATCGGAATATGAAGCGAATATGTACCAGCCAATTTTAATTGACGGTATGCACCATATTGATCCACAAGAAACAATCCTCCAACCGCATGTTTTAACTTATCCGTTTTAACTTCAGGATTTGGCACAGCATTATTGGCTATCCTTATTGAAGGATTATACCGATTTTTAGTTTTTTTATTTATAACAGAAGAACCATAAAGGTATGAAGTCATTGGTGCATCTGTAAACCCAAGCCATTGCATTCTTCCTCCCGCTGTTATATCTAAAAAATCGTAAACTCCAGTTGCAGCCGGATTAACCAAATTTTGATTTCTAAAATATTGGCTAAACTGAGGTATTTGTTGCCCAATACTAATCGAACATACGCTCATGGCTAATATTACTAATATTTTTCTCATAATTCTATTTGTTATAATATTATTGAAACACTTCCTGTCATAGATTCATTTTCACTATCATTAAACTCAATAATATAGAAATATGAACCGATAGGCAATAATTTATCTTTAAACATCCCATCCCATCTATTTTCATCATACAATCCTGGCTTAGACTCAAACAATAAATTACCCCACCTATTGTATACTCTAACCACATTATTAGGGTATATTTTGTCAAGACCTAATATTTCCCAATCATCATTAACCAAATCACTATTTGGTGAAAAAGCCGTTGGAACGGTAATACCGCAATCATTAATCGTTATGGTAATTTCATCAGCATCACTTTCACAATCATTTAAAGTTTCAGTTACATAGTAAGTCTCTACACCAACCTCACTATCGAGCGTCAAAATTGAACCTGTACCAATTATATCTGTTAACCCCATATCAGAATACCATGTGTATTCTCCTCCACCACCTTCAACAAATAAATTACCTGTAGATAGATTTACACACTCGTCAAAATCATGATCTGCAAATGGCTGCACAGGTGTCTGATTAATCACTACAGTCTGTGTTCCTGTTATTGCAGTTGAACAATTTAAATCCGTAACATCTGTTAACACATATACTCCTTCATTTGCACCCAAAGAGACTGGACTACTAGTACTAGTAATTGACTGTACGATTCCATTTAAAGTATAATTTATTATCCAATCTGGTGTTCCTGTGACATCTACCATTACTTCATTAATTAATTCAGTATCACAATAAACTCCTCCCCCAGTAATATTTACCAGAGATGGTAACGGATTTATCACTACTTCAAAACTAAATTCATCAGAGCACATATTCCCATTAGTATCATAAAGCCATACCGTTTGAGTCGTAGTAATATTACCCGTCAATATTGTCCCTCCATTCAGCTGACTATCTGTATAAAAAGATTCATTTCCAGATAAATTCGTTCCAGTAATTACAGGAAGTGTGTAACTTTCACAGCTAATTACATCATTTATTAGATCTAGAACTGGAGAGTCTACAATTGTCACATCAAAACTGTACTCAGTAGGACAAGTTCCAATTATATCATATATAAACAATGTTCCTGATTGAGTAATCGCATCCCCAGCTAAAAACTCCGTTCCGGTTCCACCAGCTCCACTCCAATATGATTCATTCCCAGATAATACTGCCCCTGAAATTGTAGGTAATATATATGAGTCACAAACCAAAGTATCTTGTAGTTCATCAATGATTGGTGCTCCAGTATTTATGAAAATTTCTTGAGAAGATTGAGACGTACAACCCGTAATGTCATCTGTAAAAGTAACATTATATGTTCCCGGTGCTAATCCTGTTATGTCAAATTGTAAAGTTGTATTAAGCGCTACTCCACTAGAAGTACCGGTCCATGTAACAGTACCTGTTGCATTAAAGGCATCAGTTACGTGTAGAATTCCATCATCTGCATAACAAACTGTTAATGCAGTTTGAGAAGTTGTAATAACTGGATCTGGATTAACTGTAATCAATTCAGTCACATCACATCCGTTAATGTCTGTATACGTAATATTTACTGTTCCATCTGCGACAGCTGTTACTAAACCAGCATCATCAACGGTTGCAATTGTTACGTCATCTGATACCCATGGTAAAACTACTGCTGGTAAACCAGATCCTGTTAATTGTACCGTTTCATCAATACAAACAGGTAAAATTCCTGTAATTGTTGGGGCCATCACTGTAATCGTTTCTGTCACATCACACCCATTAACATCTGTATATGTGATATCTGTTGTTCCATTTGAAATAGCAGTTACTAAACCAGTATTGTCTATTGTAGCAACCGTTAAATCTGAAGAAATCCATGGATCAACAACTGCTG
>Ga0209291_1003836_pt1 | contig 10790 bp, 6 predicted proteins | sample GOMGulsemesocosm_FD_184633 | JGI IMG/M metagenome (GOLD analysis project Ga0209291, IMG submission 184633) | Methane-oxidizing microbial communities from mesocosms in the Gulf of Mexico - GOM9B Gulf of Mexico (SPAdes) (version 2) | ecosystem: Environmental > Aquatic > Marine > Cold seeps | place... | reverse complement strand
AAGTTGAAGATGAAATCTTCGGTGTTCAACAATGGGAATGTGAAGTTATCTCTAACGATAACAAAGCAACTTTCATTAAAGAGCTTAAGCTTCAAATTCCAAATGGTGAATCTGTACCGTTTAAAGCCGGTGGTTATATTCAGATTGAAGCGCCTGTGCATCACGTTAAATACAAAGATTTCGATATTGAAGATCAATACCGTGGTGACTGGGAACATTTTGGTTTCTTTGCAGTAGAGTCTAAAGTTGATGAGCCGGTTTTACGTGCTTACTCAATGGCTAACTACCCAGAAGAAGAAGGCATTATTATGCTTAACGTGCGTATCGCTACGCCGCCTCCAGGAAAGTTACATTTGCCTGCAGGTAAAATGTCTTCATTTATCTTTAGCTTAAAAGCTGGTGATAAAGTAACTATTTCTGGTCCATTTGGTGAATTCTTCGCGAAAGAAACTGATGCTGAAATGGTATTTATTGGTGGTGGTGCTGGTATGGCGCCAATGCGTTCACATATCTTTGACCAACTTAAGCGTCTTAACTCTAAGCGTAAGATGAGTTTTTGGTATGGTGCTCGTTCAGCCCGTGAAATGTTCTATGAAGATGATTATAACGGCTTAGCGGCTGATAATTCGAATTTTGATTGGCATGTTGCATTATCAGATCCTCAACCAGAAGATAACTGGGATGGTTTAACAGGTTTTATTCATAACGTATTACATGAACAATACTTGAAAGATCACGAAGCGCCAGAAGATTGTGAGTACTACATGTGTGGTCCTCCAATGATGAACGCTGCGGTTATTCATATGTTGAAAGATCTTGGTGTTGAAGATGAGAACATCATGTTAGATGACTTCGGTGGCTAATATTTTGTTTTTAACTTGCCTGTTAGCTTAATTTCGTCGTCGGCTGTACTCATTGACTAGCGTCAACTCCGTGCAGCCTTCTAGAACTAAAGCCAACATTCAGCGTTAAAAATCAATATATAGATATAGAACAATAAAGACGACCTCGGTCGTCTTTTATTATTTAGGTAAGGTCGTTTTGTTAGGCTTACTGGTTTACCTAAATAATAAATTTAAAAATTAAAGGTAATGTAATGCGTAAATTATTATGTTTGGTTGTAAGTGTATTTATACTTTCTGGTTGTTTTCCGAGTAATACTTTAGATAGAAAAGAAGTGCTACTGCAAGGTCGCACCATGGGAACAACCTATAGTATCAAGGTGATTGTTTCACCTGATTCTATTGAAGTAAAAGAGTTACAGAAACAAATTGATGATTCATTGGTTAAATTGAATCAAGAAATGTCTACATATATTCCTAGTTCTGAGTTATCTATATTTAACGAGAGTGCTAGCACTGAGCCAGTTAAGGTATCAAAAGGCTTGGCTAAAGTGATTAAAGAAGCCATTCGGTTAGGTGAACTAAGTGAAGGTAAGCTTGATGTTACCGTAGGACCACTCGTTAATTTGTGGGGCTTTGGTCCTAAATATCAATTAGAAAAAAAACCAAGTGAAGAAGAACTATTAGCAATTAAAAAAAACATAGGTATTTCTAATGTTGTACTTGATGGTAACCAACTTAGTAAATCAATTCCTAATCTCTATATAGACTTATCAACTATTGCTAAAGGTTACGGTGTCGATTTAGTTGCTGAATTGTTAGAGCAGAACAATATCGATAACTACTTAGTAGAAATTGGTGGAGAAATGCGCCTTAAGGGTTTTAAACATACCGGTGAGTTATGGCATGTAGCTATAGAAAAACCGGTAACGGCAGAAAGGGCAGTTCAACAGGTTATCGTACCTAAAGATAATGCAGTCGCAACGTCTGGAGACTATAGAAACTATTTTGAAGCGGACGGACAGCGATTCTCTCATATCATAGACCCAAGTACAGGTCGGCCAATTAACCATAAATTAGTTTCTGTTACGGTTATTCACCCATCAACTATGACTGCAGATGGGTTATCAACGGCTATGATGGTGATGGGAGCTGAAGATGCATTAGCTTTTGCTGAAAAACATCAAATCGCAGCGTATTTAATTCATAAATCAGAGAATGGCTTTGTTGAACAAAGCACGGTAAAATTTATGCAGTACTTAAAGTAATTTACCTGTTTTATCTATTTCGTTTAATTTAAAAGTATTTTTAAGTAATAACGGTCTTTGTGGACTCGTTGTTCAATTATTATCAAATGTTAAGGTTGTATCGTGGCTATTTTTTTTATTACGTTAGTTTTCTTTCTTATTATTGCAGCAGCTATGGCTGTTGGTTATATTTTTCAAAATAAAACGCTCGCAGGTTCTTGTGGCGGAATGTCTTCAATGGGCATAGAAAAAGCTTGTGATTGCGACAATCCTTGTGAAAAAAGGATTGAAAGAGAAAAAGTAGCAGCAGCTAAAGAAAACCAGATAGACGTAAAAAATATTTAATTTTTTTTAGCGATTTCATAACTTATTGGACGAGACGATGATCACTCATGAACCCAACCCTACCTATGTAGCAGATGCTAACCGATATGAAAACATGCAATATAGCCGTTGTGGCAATAGTGGTTTGCTCTTACCTAAGTTATCGTTAGGTTTATGGCAAAACTTTGGTGAAGTCGATTCGTTTTCAAATGCCAGATCATTATTATGCAAAGCATTCGATTTAGGTATTACTCACTTTGATTTAGCTAATAACTATGGCCCACCATATGGTTCAGCAGAGTCAACGTTTGGTAAGGTATTAGCTAAAGATCTTAAACCGTACCGTGATCAAATGATTATATCGAGTAAAGCGGGTTACGATATGTGGCCTGGTCCATATGGTATCGGCGGGTCTCGTAAGTATCTTATTTCTAGCTGTAATCAAAGTTTAGAGAGAACCGGTTTAGAATACTTTGATGTTTTTTATCATCATTGTATGGATAATGAAACACCGTTAGAAGAAACGATGCAGGCGTTAGATTACCTTGTTAGATCTGGAAAAGCGCTTTATGTTGGTATTTCTAATTATCAACCAGAGCAAACCAAACAAGCGGTTAAAATTTTACGTGAGCTTGGCACCCCATTATTAATCCATCAACCACGATATAGCATTTTTGATCGTTGGATTGAAGATGGCTTAACAGATGTTTTATTGGATGAAGGTGTGGGCTCTATTGTGTTTTCACCACTTGCTCAAGGATTACTGTCTGATAAATACCTTAATGGCATTCCTGAAGGTTCTCGTGCCTCAAGAAGTGAGCAAATATATCTAAATAACAAAGATATTACTGAACACAAACTTGATCAAATTAAACAACTTAATGAGCTGGCAAAAAGCCGAGGGCAGAGTTTAGCGCAAATGGCTATCGCTTGGACGTTAAGTAACAAAGCTGTTACTACTTGTTTAGTAGGAGCTAGTAAAACCGAACAGCTTATTGATTCAGTTAAAGCACTTGATAATCTAAACTTTTCAGCAGAAGAACTAGAAAAGATAAATAAAATAACCACATAAATCCTCAGCTATTATAAAATACTTTATGCGAAGTAAATTTTTTCCTTCGCATGTCTTCAGGCACACTCATTCACTTTCTTTTAACGCCCTTAATTATGGCTAAAATAATTGTATTCTCGATAAATAAAAATTAAACTGTGTAAATATACAGTATATTTTTATAAGGCGTAGATTAATGACTCAAAAAATTATTCATATTGATATGGATTGTTTTTATGCGGCTGTTGAAATGCGCGATAATCCTAACTTGAAAGATATTCCTATTGCCGTGGGCGGGAATGGACCGAGAAGTGTATTAAGTACCTGTAATTATATCGCACGCTCTTATGGTGTACGTTCAGCCATGCCAAATTCTAGAGCATTAGCGTTGTGTCCTGAATTAGTTATCGTTAATGGACGAATGGATGCCTATAAAGCCGCTTCTAAGCAAATTAGAGCCATATTTGAAAGATATACCGATATTATTGAGCCTTTATCTTTAGATGAAGCTTATTTGGATGTGACAGATTGCGAACTCTTTCAAGGCAGTGCCACATTAATCGCTCAACAAATCAGAACCGATATCTTTGAAGAATTAAATTTAACCGCGTCGGCTGGTATTGCGCCGAGTAAATTTCTCGCAAAAATAGCCAGTGATGAAAATAAACCTAACGGGCAATGTGTTATTACCCCTGAAACAGTCAGTGATTTTGTTGAAGACTTACCACTAAAAAAAATTCACGGCATAGGACCTAAAACCGCAGAAAAGCTCAAAAGGCATGGTTTCGAAACCTGTGCAGATATAAGAAAAAGTTCAATAAAAAATTTATCGTTGCTCATGGGGAAATTTGCCAAAGTTATTTATGAGCGAAGTCATGGAATAGATAACCGCAAGCTAGAAGTATCACGAGAGCGTAAGTCGTTAGCGATAGAAAGAACCTTTGCTGTAGATATATCGGAACATGCTGACTGTGTTGAAGTGGTCGCTAAGTTATTTCCTCAATTAGAACAGCGTTTAGAAAAGGTTGGCGATAGGAAGATAACAAAGCAGGGAATAAAACTTAAGTTCGCTGATTTTAATCAAACAACAGTAGAGCAGCAAAGTCATGAGTGTACTAAAACTGTGTTTATCGATTTATTAAATAAAGCATTAGAGCGTGCAGAAAATAGAAAAGTTAGACTGATAGGGTTAACGTTAGGTTTTTCAAATACAAGTTGTGACGAGAGCCAGCTGTCGTTCACTTTTGAATAAAGCGAATCGTTTACGACTCACAAATTAAAGGCAAAAAAATAGCCAGTTGAAACTGGCTATTTTATTTAGGTTTTACGTAATTAGCTAAGGAGCGTTAACCGTTAATTCAACAGTAACTTTTCCTGAAACTTGAGTTGTTTTGTCATAAATATAAATATCTCTTTCATAAAAACCCTCTGTTACCACACTATCTGTCGCTAAAGTTACTGTAAGCGTTTGTGCATCCGAATCACTTGCTTCACTGGCTAGCCAAGGTGTATTGATAAACTCATACGTATCCCAATTAGAGCTGATATTTTCAAGGTTATTGGTAAATATAACTAAACTATTCTCATTTTTTGTATGGGTAAGTAAAGTTTCACCAAGCAGAAATGGTGTAGGAGTTACTTTGATTGTATTAAGCTCAGTATTAAATAACACAACGTAGCTGTTACTTGGAGTAAAGTCTAATTGATAAGGTGCTTCAACCGGTGCTATTGAAGAGCGCTCAACAAATGCAGTAGTCGTTAACTGCTGAGCGTTATATTTATATGTATACGTTTCAAATGAGTCATCGTCGCTATCGGAAGTAAAGGTAACCGTTCTCATATAATGAGGTTGGTTGTTGCCATCTACCTGAACACTGTGAGTTGATATATCAGTAACATCAGGTGTATATAACGTGCCTTGCACTTCGTTTGCATCGTTAACCACTAATAAACTTCTGTCTATGTCTAATAGGCCATTGTCTGTAAACGTTTGTCCGTTAAAGCTAATCCATTCTGACGTATCACTAACGATATAAATATTACTTTCGTCACTGGTTACCGCTAAATCTGAAATCACGCCGTCAACAGGTAAGCTACTTGGGTGATAACTTGCGGTTAAAAGTATTGATACTTTATCTTCAGTTGCATCGTTAACACTTAAACTAAATCGATTAATGGTTGAGTCTGCGTCATTAATGGCATAAACAGTATTGGTATCTTTAGCGATACTAATATGCGAAGGCGTAAAGGGTATATGGCTAGTATTATTAATCAATTCTAGGTCATCATTTGCAAATTCTAGCGCTTCAGTAACAACAAAATATCGACCCGCTATAGTTGTGAATGCAGTGGGATCTGATGTGATTTCACTGTTATTTAGTTCATATGAAGTATCATTTTCTAGATCGATTTTATAGCGATGTACGGCAAAAGGTGTTGTTGTATCGTTAGTTTGAGCAAGTAACGTTGTGCCTTTAGGATGAATAACAAAGTTTGTTAATACGTTACCGGCTGGAGCAACTTCAATAGTCTCTAATAGCTCACCCGTATATTGGTTATATTTAAGAATGTTGTTTTCAACACCCGCGTAAATATATGGTCCAGTAGGATATACGAATACGGCATTGGTATTTATATCTAATCCACTCGTATCTATATCAAACGGTACTATTTCAGTACCAGAATGGAAAAAGCTTACGGGGATTATGTCACTATTGGTATTCGCTTCAGTCGTTGCTGCAATAGTGACATTGGCGTTTGATAAGTCATTTGGACTAACTTTGGTTACGTCAGCCGTAATTGTAAGTGTATTATCATCTATTATAGTGAAGGTAAGCCAGTCAACATCGGCTGTTGGTTCCCAAGCAACACTTTTACCGGCGTTATTTGCAATAGTTATTGTTGATGCCGTGTTTGACACATTAGCTGTGGAAACAAACGAAAGTATCGTTTGATCTGCAAATAAATAAATATTCTCTAACCCTACTTCAAGTGGAATTGTGTAAGTTTCTTCTGTACGCTCGTTGGTTAAGGTAGCAGTACCCGTTAATGAGTTAGCCGTTAACTCTTCAGGTATGGTGGTTGTGGTTAAAGTAATAGCACCTGAATTCACAGTTAGTTCCGTTGAAGCCCAAGCTGCATCATCGCTGACAGTCCACGTGTCAGAGGTATTAGTCATGATAGTAGAAGCTAACGGAGATATATCAGTATCACCAATTACCCCTGTAAAACGAACATCTTGAGTAACTAACATTGAAATATCAATGTCTTCGAATACTAGATCAGCACCTGAACCAGCACTTACTCGTAAAGTAGTGGTATACAAATTAGGTAAGTAATCATCGCTGTCGATAACATCCATGATGATGGTTCTCGACGTCGATGTTTTATTACTTTCAGAAAAGTCTAACCAGTCTACAGGAGTACTGCCTGAGGCATAGCTGAGTTGAATATCATCAGCTGAATATCCAGAAAAGGTAACGTTAACTTCAACAGTACCTGTTGGTGCTCTTTGAAAGCCATTCGTAAAATGAGCTGAGCTTTTATCTAGGCTAATCGAATTGCTTGAGCTTGGAGGAGTGACACTGCCACCACCACTTGTGGTGTCATCACCGCCGCCGCCACTACATGCTTGTAAAAAGAGAAATGAAATAATGAAAAGTACATACTTTTTCAACGCGTACATCTTACTAATCCTTGTTGTTATAAGTTTACATGTGCATATTTTGCGTTACATTGGGCTAAATGTAAAAGTTATTTATAGGAAGCTGGTGTATTTTGTATTATAAGAAGGTGATATAAATAAGTTTTGCTGGTTATTGTGTTTGGGATAAAATTTTTAATTTTCTGTTATTGATTCTTTATCGAGGCGATAAAATTCAGATAAGGAATTGTTTCGAAAGATAAAACATGTGAACTTTACCGTAAATAAATTGATATTGTTATTCTTTTTCTTACTCAAGAAGATTATTTAACCTCAACTCGGGATAATGAATATCATAACCATAAGAAATTATTAACATTACCTATTTCAGAGTACACAGTGACTCTAGTTTAGTGGCTAGCAAGGCATTTTTACGTATCCAATAGCGAGCTATTGGTCGTAAAAAAACGAAGGAAGTCGCTAAAATGGGGTTGTTGTGTGATATTGCTTATCCCGAGTTGGGGTTATTTAAGCAATAGTCGCCTTTTTAAAGCTCAGGTAAATAAAGTTTATAGTTGGTTATACATTAAAAAACAAACTAGCCAAAAAAGGCGTCATAGCATCAATTATCAATGAATTGCATAATAATGCAGAAATAGATTGGTATCTTCAGCTCGAGCTTGCGTATAATAAGCACTTTGGCTTACCGCTATAATTGATCAAAAAGACAAAGCAAAACGAGTACGTTTTCTTCAAAGTAGCGTTTTTTCTACCGACGAAATATTTACCGTACTGTCGTAAAATAAATTAAGTAATTAAAATTAATAAATGTTAATGAGTTGGAATTCCCATGATTAAAACCACTGCCGATTTGCGTCAGGCATTTTTAGATTTTTATGCATCTAAGCAACATCAAATAGTTTCTAGTAGTTCTTTAGTTCCAGGTAATGATGCCACCTTGTTATTTACCAATGCGGGTATGGTTCCATTTAAAGATGTATTTTTAGGTGCCGAACAACGAAGCTATACACGAGCTACCTCTTCTCAGCGCTGTGTGCGTGCCGGTGGTAAGCATAACGATTTAGAAAACGTTGGTTATACTGCTCGCCATCATACATTTTTCGAAATGCTTGGAAATTTTAGTTTTGGTGATTACTTTAAAGAACATGCTATTACTTACGCATGGGAATTTTTAACGACAGTATTGAAGTTACCTAAAGATAAATTATTGGTCACTGTATATGAAACCGATGATGAAGCTTTTAAGTTTTGGTCAGAAAAAATTGGTGTACCGGTAGAAAAAATTATTCGTATTGGTGATAAATCACCTGAGAAAAAATACGAATCTGATAACTTTTGGTCAATGGGTGATACAGGCCCTTGTGGACCTTGTTCTGAAATATTCTACGATCACGGTGAACATATATTTGGTGGTCCTCCGGGTTCTCCTGATGAAGATGGCGATAGATTTATCGAAATCTGGAATCTAGTATTTATGCAATTTAACCGTCATGGTGACGGTACAATGGAATCGCTACCTAAACCTTCTGTTGATACAGGTATGGGACTTGAGCGTATCGCTGCCATTATGCAAGGCGTGCACAGTAACTACGAAATTGATATTTTCCAAGGCTTAATTGCTGACGTTGCGGCTTTATTAGAGTGTAAAGATCTTGAGCATAAATCATTACGTGTAATTGCCGATCATATTCGTTCGTGTTGTTTCTTAATCGCAGACGGTGTTATGCCATCTAATGAAGGCCGTGGTTATGTTTTACGACGAATTATTCGTAGAGCGATTCGTCATGGTCATAAGTTGGAAGCTAAAACAAACTTCTTCCATAAAGTGGTTGCCTCATTAGCAAAACAAATGGGTCAAGCGTATCCTGAACTTGTTGAACAACAAGCCGTGATTGAAAAAATTCTTCGTATTGAAGAAGAGCAATTCAGTCGTACTTTAGATCGCGGAATGGCACTACTTGAAGACATATTATCGTCAATGAGCGGCAAGGTTATCGCTGGTGACGACGTATTCAAACTATATGACACATATGGTTTTCCAGCTGATTTAACCGCTGATATTGCTCGTGAGCGCGATTTAACTATCGATCAAGATGGTTTCGACGCAGCTATGGCTTCGCAACGTAAGAGAGCGCAACAAGCGAGTAATTTTGGTACGGATTACAACGAACAGCTTAAATCTGATCAAAAGAGTGATTTTAAAGGCTATACCCAAAATACACTTTCTTCAAAAGTTGTTGAGTTATTTGTTAACGGTGAAGCTGTTAATAAGCTTGCTAAGGGCGAGCAGGGTGTTGTTATTTTAGACCAAACGCCATTTTATGCTGAGTCTGGCGGTCAAGTGGGTGATACAGGTTCATTAATAACCGATGACGCAGAATTTACTGTATCAGACACGGTAAAAGTAGGTAATGCGATTGCTCATCAAGGTGTTGCACAAGGTAACATCGAAGTGGGCCAAACGGTGAATGCTGAAGTTGATGCCCAAAGACGCGCTGCTATTGTTAAAAACCACACGGCTACTCATCTTATTCATGCTGCATTACGCTCTGTATTAGGTGACCATGTAACACAAAAAGGCTCTTTATGTGATGATGAGAAATTACGTTTTGATTTCTCACATTTTGAAGCTGTTACTCCTGAAGAATTACATACTGTAGAACGTATCGTAAATAACGAGATTCGTATTAACCATCAACGTAATACAGAATTGATGGATATAGATGCCGCTAAAGAAAAAGGTGCAATGGCACTGTTTGGTGAGAAATATTCTGAAGAAGTACGTGTTGTAACACTTGGTGGTTTCTCCACAGAACTTTGTGGTGGTGTACACGTTGATAGAACGGGTGATATTGGTTTATTTAAGATATCCTCTGAATCGGGTATTGCCGCAGGTGTAAGGCGTATTGAAGCACTTACCGGAGATGCTGCTTTAACGTATGTTGATGAACAAGCCAATGCATTAGCAACCGTTGCTTCTTTAGTGAAGTCAGACGTTAATAGTGTGCCAACTAAAGTTGAGCAGCTAGTAAGTAAAAGCAAACAACTTGAAAAAGAAATTGCAGCACTTAAACAGAAATTAGCCGCACAAGCTGGTTCTGATTTAGTTAGCCAAGCGGTAGAAATTAACAACATTAAAGTATTAATTGCTAATCTTGAAAATGCTGAAGCGAAGTCTTTACGTGGTATGGTTGACGACCTTAAGAACAAACTAGGTTCAGGTATCGTATTTTTAGCAACAGCAAGTGACGACAAAGTTAGCTTAATTGCTGGTGTTACTAAAGACTTAACAAACCAAGTAAAAGCAGGTGAGTTGGTAAACGTAGTTGCGCAGCAAGTTGGTGGTAAAGGTGGTGGGCGTCCAGACATGGCACAAGCCGGTGGTAGCCAACCTGAAAACCTAAAAGCAGCACTTGAAACGGTAGCACCTTGGTTAGAAGAAAAACTAGGGTAAGTATTTAGTACTTCGATAATATACCACCGAGAACACCGAGTCGCTGCGCTACCCAGAGAATATAAAGCGCGATGTTTTTTCTCTATGTTCTCTGTGGTGCGTTCTGATTTATATTGGCTGAATAGTTACAAACTAGGTTAGTTTATATTAAAAATCATAAAAGCAGATAATCAAAGCCAGTATTTATTGCTGGCTTTTTGCTTTTTGG
>Ga0209291_1003827_pt1 | contig 10808 bp, 11 predicted proteins | sample GOMGulsemesocosm_FD_184633 | JGI IMG/M metagenome (GOLD analysis project Ga0209291, IMG submission 184633) | Methane-oxidizing microbial communities from mesocosms in the Gulf of Mexico - GOM9B Gulf of Mexico (SPAdes) (version 2) | ecosystem: Environmental > Aquatic > Marine > Cold seeps... | reverse complement strand
TTCTTATCAAGAAATACCAGACGATAAACAGATTAAGATTATAAGTGCGATAGGCAATAACTAACATGAATAGTTAAGGTCACGGGCTAAAAAGGGGTTCTCGATGAAAATTAGACGTTTTGTAGCTATAGATATGAAAACTGCGTTAGCTAAAATTAAAGAAGAGCTTGGTGCTGATGCTGTAATCATGTCTAATAAAAAAATTGCAGAGGGTGTTGAAATTATGGCTGCAGTCGATTATTACCCTGAAACTAAAAAAGCAGAAAGTCCTGTAGAGCCTGTTGCCCAAAAGACACGTGATATTGATAATGATGTGGTCAGTATTGGTAAAAAACCAACACCTTCAAATCACTTAAGTGAATCAACCGCAAACCAATCTGTACCTGCTGATAGTTTGTCAGCTCTCCTTAGCCGTAAGGTACAAAAAGAAAGTGCAGAACCTAAAACTCAAGAACAAACAAAAACAACGAATGCATCTTCAAATGACATAGAGCTTCAATTTAAAAGCTTTACAGACCGTTTAGAGCATTCAACCCAGCAACGAAACGATGAACAATCCGTTGGTAATATGTCAGAATTAGCTCGTTCTGAAGATGATAATGCGATACATAAGCAAGAGCAGGTGAATACTTCTCAAAATAGCACGGTACAAGGTGATAGTACTGAGTTCGAAAACATGAAAAAAGAAATGAACTCAATCCGTCATCTATTAGAGCATCAACTATCAGGTTTGATGTGGCAAGACATGGCGCAAAAGAATCCACAAAAAGCATTGCTGATTAACCGATTAGTTGCTTTAGGGTTAACTGACCATATGGCAGATCAAATAGCAGGCTTTATCCCACCGAACCAAAATGAACAAGATGCTTGGGAACAAGCAAAAGCGTTTATCACTCAACAGTTAAATACAACGAATAACGACATTATCCATCATGGTGGTGTAATTTCTTTGGTTGGCCCAACGGGGGTTGGTAAAACGACAACAATAGCAAAGTTAGCGGCTCGTTTTGCACAAATTCATGGTGCTGATGAAGTGGTCTTAATATCTACAGATAGTTTTAGAATTGGTGGATTTGAACAATTAACCACTTACGGCCGAATAATTGGTTGTCAGGTTAAATTAGCAAGTGACGCCGAAGCATTAGATGCATTGTTACAACAATTTGGACACAAAAAGTTAGTGTTAATTGACACCGCAGGAATGGGGCAAAGAGACATGCGATTAGCACAGCACCTTACTGATTTAATCGCCAATGCACGGGTAAGGATCAGAAATTATTTAGTACTGTCTGCTAATACTCAACAACGTGTTATGCAAGAAAATGTTGAAAGATTCAAGAAAATACCATTGGCTGGCTGCATATATACTAAACTTGATGAAAGTATAAGTATTGGGGAAATTATTTCTACCTCCATTCAAAATGGTTTACCTATAGGGTATCTTACTGATGGTCAAAGAGTTCCAGAAGATATTAAAGTTGCAAATGCTGAAAAGCTAGTTACGCTTTCTGATAGAATGGCAAATAAAACAAAAATGCATCAAAACAACAGTACATGGCGTCCAATGCCCAAAAAAACAGCAGTTTCGATGTAAAGTTAGTCTCTTTGTAAAAACATGCTGGCTAATGTGACGTAAATTAGTTAAATTTATAAAAGTTGATAAAAACCGCTTATAACATCGCTAGTTAAGATTTATATGAACTATAATATTCATAGCTAAACAGAATCTTTTCTTGATTGATGAATTTGTTCGTTAAGAGAAAAATATACATGATAGACCAAGCGAGTGGTTTACGAAAAATGCAAAATTTACAACAAATTAAAGTTATTGCAGTGTCAGGCGGTAAAGGAGGGGTTGGTAAAACTAACGTCTCTTTGAATACGGCTATTGCATTAGCTCAACAGGGGAAAAAAGTACTGGTTCTAGATGCAGATTTAGGACTGGCAAATGTTGATGTGATGCTTGGATTACGTGTTCAACGTAATCTTTCGCATGTATTGTCTGGTGAATGTGAACTCGACGATATTATTATTGAAGGCCCTGCAGGCATAAAAATCATACCAGCAACGTCTGGTACTCAATCAATGGTTGATTTAACACCACCAGAACATGCTGGTTTAATTCGTGCTTTCAGCGATATGAGAACTGAATTTGACGTTCTTATCGTTGATACAGCCGCTGGAATTTCAGATATGGTGTTAAGTTTCTGTCGTGCTTCACAAGATGTCATGCTTGTTGTTTGTGACGAACCTACTTCAATAACCGACTGCTATGCTTTAATGAAATTGTTAAGCCGTGACCATGATATTTTTAAATTTAAAGTGGTCGCTAACATGGTGAGAAGCCCGAGAGAAGGGCAGCAACTTTTTGAAAAATTATCGAAAGTTAGTGATCGATTCTTAGATGTAGGTCTTGATTTAGTTGGTGTTATCCCCTTTGATGAAAATATTAGAAAATCGGTTCGTAAGCAAAAAGCTATCATTGAGGCATTTCCTGATTCACCAGCGTCAATTGGATTTAAAAATTTAGCTAAAAAGATCACTAAATGGCCGGTGCCACATAGGCCATCTGGACATTTAGAGTTTTTTATCGAGCAACTGTTAGAACATTAAACGTTTATTAATCGTGAGTATTCAGGTGTGGTAAAAGCTAATGCTTATAGTATTCAACAAGACAAAACGGCATTACTGGAACGATATACCGTTTTAGTTAAGAGAATTGCCTATCATTTACTCGCTAGGTTACCAGCGAGTGTTATTGTTGATGACCTGATTCAGTCAGGTATGATTGGTTTGCTTGAAGCCTCAAACAATTTCGACCCCAGTAAAGGGGCAAGCTTTGAAACTTTTGCGGGAATACGTATTAGGGGCGCAATGCTTGATGAAATTAGGCGTGGAGACTGGACACCAAGGTCTGTTCATAAAAATAGCCGAATGGTTAGTGAAGCGATAAAAGAATTAGAAGCGTCATTAGGAAGAGATGTTACCGATACTGAAGTAGCAGATAAACTTGATATTTCTTTAAATGAGTACCATCATATTCTTAATGACGTAAGTTCTGGAAAAATAATTGGTATAGAAGATTTAGGTGTTAGTGAAGATTCGTTGATGAGTCATGAAAACTCTACCGAAGATGAGCCATATAAACAGATAGAACAAACCGTTTTTAAAAAAGCGTTAAGTGACTGTATTACTACATTACCTGAAAGAGAAAGCATAGTGTTGTCATTGTACTACGACGAAGAGCTTAACTTACGAGAAATTGGACAGATTTTAGACGTATCTGAATCAAGAGTAAGTCAAATTCATAGTCAGGCGATGCATCGACTAAAAGCACGTATGCAATCTTGGAAAAGTTAAGTAGAATACCAAATAATTTAAAATTTTGAATATTCTCGCCGGAGGGTGCCTTGGATAAAAATATGAAAGTGCTTGTAGTTGATGATTTTTCAACGATGAGACGTATAATTAAAAATTTGTTACGCGATTTAGGGTTCACTAATATTCAAGAAGCAGATGATGGTAGTACCGCATTACCTATGCTTCAGTCTGGAGAATTCGAATTCGTTGTAACTGATTGGAATATGCCTGGCATGCAAGGTATCGATTTATTAAAAGCGATACGTGCAGATGCTAGTTTATCACATATCCCTGTTCTTATGGTTACAGCTGAAGCTAAAAAAGAACAAATAGTTATGGCTGCTCAGGCTGGTGTAAATGGCTATATTGTGAAGCCGTTTACCGCTGCAACATTAAAAACTAAACTCGATAAAATCTTCGAACGTTTAGGCTAAATAGCTAGTTAACTTTAAGCGTACGAAGGATATTTTCATGGTTAATGTACCTACAGTACATGTGTCTTTGGAACAAGCAAAATTATTGGTTGAATATATTGAATCCAATCAACAAGAAGAAGCTGACAAGCTTATTGCTGAAATACAAAGTCCAATCAATACCGAGTTATTTTCAGAAATTGGTAAATTAACCCGCCAATTACATGATTCATTAAATAACTTTCAAGTTGATTCGCGATTAAATGATCTTGCTAATGCAGATATTCCTGATGCGAAAGAACGACTAAATTATGTCATCGAACGAACCGAAGAAGCTGCTAATAAGACGATGGATGCGGTAGAAGCTATATTCCCTGTTGTCGATATGATTCAGAATAAAGTGAAAGTAGTAGAGCCTCAATGGACAAAACTCATGAAAAATGAGATTGCATTACCTGAGTTTAAAAACTTGTGTGTAGACATTGATGATTTATTGCGGATCACGGGAAAAGAAACAGAGCAAGTACGTTCGTTAATGACCGATGTATTAATGGCGCAAGACTTTCAAGATTTGACTGGTCAGGTTATACGAAAAGTAATCGATCTTGTTATCGAGGTTGAAGAAAGCTTAATTGGTATGTTAACGGCTTTTGGTATTTCCTCAGACTCTGTTTCAGATCAAACAAAACTTTCAGTAGGCGAAAACCTTGTAGAAGGGCCTATTGTAAACAGTGAAGAGCGGGATGACGTTGTTGCTGATCAAGACGATGTCGACGATCTTTTATCAAGCTTAGGGTTTTAAGGAGCTACTAGATGTCGTTTGAGCAAGATGAAGAAATTCTACAGGATTTTTTAATTGAAGCAGGTGAAATACTTGAGTTACTTTCTGAGCAATTAGTAGAGCTCGAAAATAACCCTGACAATGCAGACCTACTAAATGCGATATTTCGTGGGTTTCATACTGTTAAAGGTGGTGCCGGATTTCTTGCTTTAACAGAGCTTGTTGAAGTTTGTCATGGTGCAGAAAATATATTCGATTTATTGAGAAACGGTCAACGTTCTGTAAATCCTGCATTAATGGATGTGATACTAGAAGCAACAGATTCAATTAACGAAATGTTTGCTTTAGTTCAAGCTGGTGAACCTTTAGTAGCTGCCGAACCTCAACTTATCCAACAATTAGAACGCTTAAGTGTTCCTGAATCAGAAACTCCTGTAGCGGCTCCTGAAGTTGTTGTAGAGCAACCAGTCATTACAGAAACAACATCGTCCGAAAGTGATTCATCTAATGAGATGACTGAAGATGAATTTGAAAAGTTATTAGATGAACTCCATGGCGGCGGTTCTGTTTCAACAGCACCTTCAACTCCTGCACCTTCAGCTCCAACACCAGCAGCGATAATAACTGATAGCAATGAAATATCTGATGATGAGTTTGAGTCTTTGCTTGATGATTTGCACGGGCAAGGTGCATTTTCTCCTGCTGTAAACGCTCAATCGTCTACTACATCTAATTCAGATCAAATTAACGATGACGATTTTGAAAGTTTATTAGACGAAATTCATGGAAAAGGACAAGGCCCTAAAGCAACTCCTTCTGCAGCTAACGTTGAAATACCTAAACCAGCTCCTGTAACTAAAGCTAGTCCTGTACCTGCTCCTGCCAAAGCGGCACCTAAGTCTGCAGCTAAACCTGCAGTGCCAAAAGAAAAGAAAGCGGCACAACCTACACCTATGCAGGGCGAAACAACGGTAAGGGTCGATACAAAACGCCTAGATCAAATTATGAATATGGTTGGCGAACTAGTTTTGGTTAGAAATAGATTATCAAGCCTAGGCATGACCAAGGAAGATGAAGACTTAACCAAAGCCGTATCAAATTTAGATGCAGTAACAACAGATTTGCAGGGCGCGGTAATGAAAACGCGTATGCAACCTATCAAAAAAGTTTTTGGTCGTTTTCCACGTGTTGTTCGAGATTTAGCACGTAGTCTAAACAAAGAAATTAAATTAATTCTTGAAGGTGAAGATACCGATTTAGATAAAAACCTTGTTGAAGCCTTAGCCGATCCATTAGTGCATTTAGTGAGAAACTCAGTTGATCACGGCATTGAAGATCCAGATGTGCGTGTTGCTAAAGGTAAAGAAAGAGAAGGTACTGTAGTACTTTCAGCTTCGCAAGAAGGTGATCACATATTGCTTACCATCAGAGATGATGGTGCAGGAATGAATGCAGAAAAGCTTAAAGAAATAGCGATAGAGCGCGGTGTATTAGATGCTGACAGTGCAACACGTATGTCAGATAATGAAGCCTTTAACCTAATTTTTGCCCCTGGGTTCTCTACCAAAACAGAAATATCAGAAGTTTCTGGTCGTGGTGTTGGTATGGATGTGGTGAAAACCAAAATCACCCAGCTCAATGGTACGGTCAATATAGACTCTGAAATGGGTGTAGGAACGGTTTTAGAAATTAAAGTTCCATTAACCTTAGCTATTCTTCCAACCTTAATGGTTGTTATTGGTAAACAAACCTTTGCATTACCATTAGCCGGTGTTAATGAGATATTCCACTTAGATCTTACTAGTACAAACGTTGTTGATGGCCAATTAACTATTATTGTTAGAGAAAAAGCGATACCTCTGTTTTATCTTGATCAATGGTTAGTAAGAGATTATGTAGATAAACCTAGAGACTCTGGTCATGTTGTTATCGTACAAGTAGGTGCTCAGCAGGTTGGTTTTGTGGTCGACAGTTTAATTGGACAAGAAGAAGTTGTTATTAAACCGCTTGACAGATTATTACATGGAACACCTGGTATGGCTGGTGCAACGATCACAAGTGATGGTGGCATCGCATTGATCATCGATGTACCTAACCTATTAAAATTCTATGCAAAAAAAGACCATCTTAATAAAAAATTACGTGCTAAATAAAGAGAAAATGAATGCCATATAAGGTATTGGTGGTTGAAGACTCGAGCTTTTTTAGGCGACGTGTAACCGATATATTAAATAGTGATAAAAACCTTGAAGTAATTGATGTAGCTGTAAATGGAATTGAAGCCGTAGAAAAAGCGAAAAGACTAAAGCCTGACGTTATTACTATGGACATAGAGATGCCGCAATTAAACGGAATTGAGGCAGTTAAACAAATAATGAAGAGTGCTCCTACTTCCATTATTATGTTTTCATCACTTACACATAGCGGCGCTAAGTCTACACTTGAAGCATTAGATGCGGGTGCGCTAGATTTCTTACCGAAGAAGTTTGCCGAAATTGCAAAAAATACTGAAGATGCAGGAGCTTTATTGCGTCAACGTGTTATCCAACTCGCGCGAAAAAATAGTGGTCCCTTACGAAAACAGGCTTTAAAGCCTATTGTCTCGAAAAGAGAACGAACTTCAATTGGTAGTAGAACTGACTCGATTAAACTAGCTTCTCCAATTGGAGGGGCTGTACGTCGTTCTCAAACCGATAGTGATTATCAACTCGTGGCGATAGGAACATCAACAGGTGGGCCAATAGCGCTTCAAAAGGTGTTAACTCAATTACCTGAAAATTTTCCTCTTCCAATTGTTTTAGTTCAGCATATGCCTGCCAGCTTTACTAAAGCCTTCGCCGAGCGTTTAAATACCTTGTGTAAAATAAAGGTCAAAGAAGCTACTCATGGGGAAAAGCTTCAAGCAGGTCATGCTTATTTAGCACCCGGTGGAAAACAAATGTTAATTGATGGCTCCATGAAGTCAGCGAGTATTAAAGTTATAGAAGATACATCAGAACGTATAGCTTTTAAGCCAAGTGTTGATATAACCTTTGGCTCCGCTGCTAAGGTATTTGGTGGGAATGTTTTGGGCATTATTTTAACCGGAATGGGTTCAGATGGTCGAGATGGTAGCCGATTATTAAAAAGTAAAGGGGCTACTATTTGGTCACAAGACGAAGCATCGTGTGTTGTATACGGCATGCCACAAGCAGTAACAAACGCCGGAATTTCTGAACTGTCGTTATCTTTAGGTGATATTGCGCCTTCAATCTTAAAAAAGATAATGAGTAATTAACCAATAGTTTGAGTTGACGATAAAGAGAAAGTTATAACAATCTCAAGTATATTATTCTTTTTAGGGGCTATACTTAATCAATATAATAACTTAATTACTATTGTATATTTTTGATAGTGGTTTTTTAATAACTAACGTGTGATCTTAAATTAATATTCAATAGGAAAGTTACTTGATAGTTTGGACTGTTGCAAATCAAAAAGGTGGGGTAGGTAAAACCACAACTACAATCTCACTTGGTGGTTTATTGGCTGACCAAGGCTATAGAGTATTATTAGTTGATACTGATCCACATGCATCTTTAAGTTACTATTTTGGTATTGAATCTGAGGATTTAGAGCTCAGCGTATATAATTTATTTATCCAAGTATCAACCAAAGAACAAATTTTACAAAGCCTTTGCCCAACTAAGTATCCGAATATAGATATTTTACCGGCGACGATGGGGTTAGCTACTTTGGATCGCTCCTTAGGTAGTAAAGGTGGAATGGGGCTTGTGCTAAAAAAAGCGATTAACCTACTTGCTGATGATTATGATTATGTATTAATGGACTGCCCACCTGTTTTAGGTGTATTAATGGTTAACGCTTTAGCCGCATCCGAGCGTATTATTGTTCCTGTTCAAACAGAGTTTTTAGCTTTGAAAGGTTTGGACAGAATGATGAAAACCATGGAAATAATGCAAGGCGAACAAAAAGATCCCTTTAAGTACACCATTGTACCAACCATGTTTGATAAACGAACAAAAGCTTCTTTGATAACCTATAGAAAATTACAAGACATGTATTTTGGTCATGTTTGGTCTGGTGTTATTCCTATTGATACTAACTTTAGAAATGCAAGCGAGGAGCAAAAGTTACCCTCTGATTTTTCTGCGCTATCACGTGGAGTTCTAGCGTATAAAAAATTACTGCAATATTTAATAAAAGAGCAGGGTAATAGTAAATAATGAGTAAATCGTTAGCCGCCAGTAAAGACTTAATGCAAAATTACTTGTCTGAGTTATTAACAGAAGATGCTGTTGAATCACCTTTAAAAGAATCAAGTAATAAAGAAGAAACGCATAAGCTTAATAAATTACTGCAATCTGTTAATGCTACAGAACGAAAACAAGATATAGCGCCTGCTATTGTATCTAAAAAATCAGCCGATATATCAGAAACACCTGTTTATCATCCTGAGCCAATTACAGATACGATAATTGAAACAAAGAAAAGTTTAGACGAGGCACCTGTTGTAGATGCTCCTAATTATCGTAGCGAAGCTTTCCAAGCGATGTTTTTCGATGTAGCAGGTTTAATTGTCGCGGTGCCACTTATTGAGTTAGGTGGAATACATAACCTTGAACCTATAACAAGCCTGGTTGGAAAACCAAAGTGGTTTGAAGGTGTTATGCTACACAGAGATAAAAAGATTAATATTGTAGATACGGCACAATGGGTTATGCCAGAAAAGTATAATGATGAATTAAAAGAAGGGTTAGATTATCAATACGTTATCATGTTGGGTAATAGTCAATGGGGGTTGTTAGCTGAACACCTAGTCGACACTGTTACTCTGCAGCCAGAAGATGTTAAATGGCTAGATTCTTCTACTAAACGTCCATGGTTAGCTGGCCTTGTAAAAGATCGGATGTGTGCTTTACTAGAAGTTGAATCATTAATTAAATTATTAAATGATGGCATTGATGTACATCTAACTTAAATGATATTGCCTAAGCGAAATGGTAATTATAATATTGAGGAGTGAATAAAATGTCTGATGAAAGACGTAATGCTAAAGAGAAAGTAGCAAATAATAGTGAAGACGAAGTATTACAATGGGTTACCTTTAAGTTAGATAGCGAAACATATGGTATCAATGTAATGCAAGTGCAAGAAGTACTTCGTTATAGTGAAATAGCGCCAGTTCCTGGAGCACCTCTTTATGTATTGGGTATCATTAATCTTCGTGGTAACGTGGTTACGGTAATAGACACTCGTTCCCGCTTCGGACTCGAGTCAAGTGAAGTTACTGACAATACCCGAGTGGTGATAATAGAGTCTGAAAAACAAGTGATAGGAATTTTGGTCGATAGCGTAGCTGAAGTAGTGTATTTACGCGCATCAGAAATTGACATAGCACCGAATGTTGGCAACGATGAAAGCGCTAAGTTTATACAGGGAGTATCGAATAGAGAAGGTGAACTGCTCATTTTAGTTGATTTGAATCAACTATTGTCTGACGATGAATGGGACGAGTTAAAGCAATTTTAAATGTTTGAACAACCTCAATATACGACAATAGCACTTATAACAACACTAATTATACTCCTCATTTTAGTGTTGTTTTTTGCGTATAAATCAATTCAAACTAAGTTGAAGCTATTGCAAACCAGTTCGGCTTCAAACGAAATATTGATTAATCAGTTACAGGGGCTATTTATTGAACTAGAAACCTCAATAAATAAAAAAGCTTCTAATTTTGATGATAAAAATATTGAATTAGAACAGGTCTCAAAACAACTAGAGTTACGTATAAAAAACCTGAAAGAACAGTTAACCACGTTTGAAAAACTACAAGAACAACAACCCGAAGACAAACTCTATAGTCGTGCATTTAAATTAGTTGAATTAGGCGCACCAATAGATGAAATCATTCAAGAGTGCGATATTCCAAGAGCTGAAGCAGAAATACTACTTTCAATTCATCAAAAACAAGCACGATAACCTCCTAGAAATTACAAAATTTAACAATTTCATGTAAGATTTTATTCACTTACAAAATTAAGTTCGTGCTATTATAATATACAATATCGCTAACTATATTCTCTATCAGTCTTTGTTTAAAAATAGATAATATTAATCTTGAATGGAATTATGGTAAATATAATCAAACAACTAAATCTTTTTATTTTAGTACTGGTAATACTAGTTTCTGGCTGCTCTTCTACTTCAGCAATAAATGATGATTCCGATCCAAAAGATCCGTTAGAAAG
>Ga0209291_1003818_pt1 | contig 10833 bp, 14 predicted proteins | sample GOMGulsemesocosm_FD_184633 | JGI IMG/M metagenome (GOLD analysis project Ga0209291, IMG submission 184633) | Methane-oxidizing microbial communities from mesocosms in the Gulf of Mexico - GOM9B Gulf of Mexico (SPAdes) (version 2) | ecosystem: Environmental > Aquatic > Marine > Cold seeps... | reverse complement strand
CCCATATTTTATTTGGTATTATAGCTATTATTTTTTTGTGGCTTTTGTTTGGTTAGTATGGTATTCAATTAGAAAGGTCAAGATCAAACAAGTAGTATTTGATCTTAATGAAAAGAAGTATAGAAAAGAATCTGTAATTGGTCCTTTTTTATTTAAAAAACAGTGGGAGAATTTATCTGAGTTTGATTACATATCTGTTTATAGTGATAGAATTGAAGGTGATTTTGAGTTACACTTGTGGTTTAAAGGGAATAAACGTATCAGATTATTCGAAAGTGATAACTGGGCAGAATTGTTTTATTTGGGGTATCAATCAGCAAATAAATTAAATATAGAGTTTTATAATTCACTACATAAAGATGATAAGTTTTGGGTAGATTTAAATATCTCAGTTATGGATCAAATAGACGACATGGAGTCGAAGTACAGAAGGTTATAGTATAATCTTGTGTTATGGGTAAACTTCGTGGTACTATATAGTTCATGGTCGTAAAACGTAAATTACCCCTCAATATATTCTAAAATATCTGCAGGTTGACACTCTAGTGCTTTACAAATAGCTTCTAAAGTTGAAAAACGTACTGCTTTTGCTTTTCCAGATTTTAGTATGGAAAGGTTTGCGGTGGTAATACCTATTATTTCAGCCAGTTCCTTGCTTCGCATTTTGCGTTTTGCTAACATTACATCTAAGTTGATTACTATTGGCATAAGCTTATACGGTTAATTCGTTTTCTTCCATTAATGCATTTCCTTCTTTAAATATTTCTGCCATAATGAATGAAATAAGGATAAGTATTAGAGGACCCAAAGATAGACTTAATGTACTGAAGCCACCTTCTTGGTAATGTATTATCGAGTAGCTTGTGAGTACATAGTATATGATTAGATATTTTCCAATGCGTCTGAAGGACTTTACATTGTTTTTTAGAAATGGTTTGTATCGCTTGGTTGTTTGAACAATACTCTGAAACTCATTGGCACAGAAGTAAATTAATATCAAAATCAAAACGTATTTTAGGTAAATAATGTATAAAGAGAATGTGGTAATCTTTGTAGTTGTGTATACTTCTTCATCTTTTAAAGAAGTGCCTTCTTTCCATTTATTTGTAGAGGTGTAATGAAAAGGGAGTACTGATGTACTTTTATTCGTTGTTGAATTGAAGCTTAATATTTTGTCGGCGTATTGGCTATTGTTGGTTTGTATGTGTATGAAAATGAAAGTCGTAGCAATAAAGGCTAATATGTATGTTATTTTTAGGGTTTTACAAATAACAACGGCTATGTTTAAAAGTCTATTTTTAGTCATGATATATTTTTATACGGTTAAATCGTTTTCTTCCTTTAATTTTTTAGCGTTGATTAATGTGTTGCTTTGTATGGTAAAAAACAATCCAATTATCAAGCTAAGAACAGGCATTTGTATGCTTATGTCATATGTGAATTCTATTCTTGAATTAAAAAGTTTTTCCATGAATTGGATTATAATAATACAAATTGTTATAACCCCATATAGAATGAAGTATTGTCCGCTTTTTTTTAAGTACTGAGTAATTCCAATTGAAAACGGTTTGTTGGAAAGGTAGTTTCGAGCCATTTTTCTTAAAAAATAAATAGCTGTCAAAAATAAAAGATAACCTACTGTGCTAAGTATAAATATTGTCCAATGTGTCATATTCCAGTCTTCTACTAATATGTTTGCTTGGCTAATAGTCCCGATATTACTAGGTAGGACAAAGATTGCTCCAAGCAGACCAAAGCATTGAAGGAAGAATAAGATGTCAATAAGTGTTTTGAAAAGTATATTTCGTTTCATTGATGCTATTTTATTATCGTTTAACAATAACAAAAATAGAGTTAAATTATCGAAAAACAATAATAAAATATTAAAAAAAGATAATTTTATTTGTAAATCATTGTATTTCAGTCAATAGGGAGATTGTTTTTTTGCAGTTAATAATAGAAGTAATGTTTATTACTGATGGTAAAGAGGTCTTTGTTCTATAAAAAAGTATCTTTGAAAAATGTTTCCTAAAAAACTCCAGCATAAACTCCAGCAACGAATAGAAAACAATAGTTTTCGAAAGTTATCCTCTCAAAATAGTTTGGTTGATTTTTCTTCTAATGACTATTTGGGGTTTGCTATTTCGGAAACCATCTTTAATAATTCTCATCAGTATTTAGTCGAGAATGGGTATACATGTAATGGCGTGTCTGGTTCTCGATTGTTATCTGGAAATCATGATTTATATACTGAAGTAGAAAAACAATTGTGCCAGTGCCACCAGTCAGAAGTATTACTATTTAATTCTGGATATGATGCCAATATTGGTTTCTTTAGTTGTATTCCACAACGGAATGATGTAATTTTATATGATGAATATTCACATGCATCTATCCGTGATGGAATTCAATTATCTAATGCGAAAGCATATTCGTTCCAGCATAATAATTTAGAAGCTTTCGAAAAGAAATTATTGTCAGTTAGAGCGCAGTCGAGAACTGAAGGCAATGAAGTATATGTGGTTACTGAATCTGTTTTTTCAATGGATGGTGATTCACCTGATTTGCTTGCGATGCAACAACTATGTGAAAAACACAAAGCGCATTTAGTAGTAGATGAAGCCCATGCGCTTGGAGTATTTGGTTTTGGATTAGTTAAGAAATTAGGCTTTGAAAAAGAAGTGTTTGCAAGAATAATCACTTTCGGAAAAGGACTGGGTTGTCATGGAGCAGCGGTTTTGGGAAGTCAAGAATTAAAAGACTATCTCATAAATTTTTCACGACCATTTATATATACCACAGGTTTATCACCTCATTCATTAGCTACAATTCATTTAGCGTATAAAGAACTTATAATATCGAGCGCAGTCGAGTGGTCTCACTCGGGTATCCGGCAATTACAAGATAATATTCAGTATTTCAAAGTTAAATATGCTGAATTACAATTAAACGATTCGTTTATTGAAAGTAACTCTGCAATTCAATGTTGTATCATCTCAGGGAATTCAGCTGTTAAAAAATGTGCCGTGTTATTGCAAGAAAATGGGTTTGATGTACGTCCGATATTATCACCTACTGTCTCTGAAAGTCAAGAACGTTTGCGTTTTTGTTTACATACCTATAATACAAAGGAACAAATAGATAAAGTATTGAATTTGCTTAGTACATTTGTGAATGATTAATTTCGGCAATTGTCTGAAAAAAACAAGTATATGAAAGATAGTTTTACCACAATTGCAGTGTTTCAATATTCTGCGGAAGCGCAAATAATTAAAGGAAGGTTAGAGGCTGAAAATATTAATGTTTTTTTAGCTGATGAATATACCATAGATACTGACCCGATGGTAAGTAATGCTATTGGTGGAGTGAAGCTCCAGGTGTACACGGAACAGACAGAAGTAGCTAAAAATATTATTAGAACTATTGATGCAGGCCTGTTAAAAGATCCAATTTTATGCTCTAATTGTAAATCTTCTAATTTTAGCTTAAAAATGAATATTAAAAACTTATTCTTAAAGTTGATTCCTGTAAGTGGAAAGTTTGAGTACAATTGCGCAGATTGCAATACGAATTTTAAAGCGGCAGAAGCATTATGAGTATGAAGTTATTTATTACTGGTATAGGTACCGATGTAGGAAAAACAATAGTTTCTGCGATACTAACGGAGGCTTTAGAGGCTGATTATTGGAAACCAATTCAAGCTGGAGAGTTAGAAACAGGTGATGCTCATACAGTAGCTAATTTACTATCTAATTCAAAAACTACCATTCACTCAAATGCATATGCGTTGAAAACTCCTATGAGTCCACATGCAGCAGCTGGGATTGATAGAGTTGTGATAGAGTTGAAAAAAATTAAAGTACCAAAGACTAAAAACAACTTGGTAATAGAAGGAGCTGGTGGTTTGTTGGTTCCATTAAATGATTCGGAAACGATATTAGATTTAATTCAGCCAGATTATAAAGTAATTGTTGTGTCACGTCATTATTTAGGAAGTATAAATCATACCTTAATGACGATACAATTATTGCAACAAAAAGGATTCGATATTGCTCTGATATTTAACGGAGCAGAAAATAAAACATCTGAAAGTATTATTGAAAAAATGACTGGAGTTACTGTTTTAGGAAGGATAGATGATGAGCCTTATTTTGATAAGAACGTTGTGAGGGAGTATGCAGAACAATTTAAAGGTGCGTTATAAAATAAAAGGACCATATGGGAAATAATAAAGAATTAGGTCTTCAAGAAAGAGATAAAAACCACATTTGGCATCCGCTAAAACAACATCAGTTAAACCCTAATAGTTTGCCTATAGTGAAAGCAAAAGGTTGCGTGTTGACTGATGATAAAGGAAATGAGTATATAGATGCGATAGCATCATGGTATACCTGTATGTTTGGACATTGTAATGAATTTATTACTAGTCGAGTTACTGCTCAGATGCAACAATTGGATCAGGTAATGTTTAGTGATTTCACCCATGAACCTGCTGTAAAACTTTCAGAAGAACTGATTAAAATTCTTCCGAAAAATCAAAATAAAATATTCTTTTCGGAAAACGGTTCAACAAGTGTGGAAGTCGGGATTAAAATGGCGCTGCAATATCATTTTAATAAAGATGAAAGACGAGATACGTTTATCGCTTTCGAAAATGGATTTCATGGGGATACATTTGGAGCTATGGCAGTTTCTGGATTATCGGTATATAATGGTCCGTTTGAAGATTTTTTGATGGATATCAAACGTATTCCGACACCTGATGGAAATAATACTCAAGAAATACTAGAGCAATTAAAAGAGATTGTAACAAATAATAAAGTAGCTGGATTTGTATATGAACCTTTGGTGCAGGGAGCAGCGGGAATGAAAATTCATGATGCTACTGGTTTAGGGGAGATATTAAAATTCTGTAAAGACAATTCTGTATTAACAATTGCGGATGAAGTAATGACTGGTTTTGGAAAAACAGGAAAACACTTTGCTTCTGATTATATTGAAATAAAACCCGATATTATCTGTTTGAGTAAAGCCTTAACTGCTGGGTTAATGCCAATGGCAATTACATCTTGCACACAGGACATTTACGATGCTTTTTTGAGTAATGATATTAGTAAGGGAATGTTTCATTGCCATACCTATTGCGCAAATCCGTTAGCGTGTACGGCGGCCATAGCAAGTGTAGAATTATTGCAGTCTGATGAAATTCAAAATAATATTCAAGCGATAATTGCTTCTCATAAGGTGTTTAATGAGCGAATTAAAAATCATCCAAAAGTAAAATCTACTCGACAATTAGGGGTCATTTATGCCTTAGATTTAAATACTGAAATGGAGCGTTATGGAAGTCTTCGAGATAAGTTACTGAAATTCTTTATGGATCATGGAGTGTTCTTAAGGCCTTTAGGAAATACAATTTACATACAAGTGCCTTATGTGATAACTCAAGAGCAATTGCAAAAAGTATATAAAACTATTGAGGAGGCGTTGGAAATAGTGTAAATTTGCCTTCTTTAAAAGGGATATAAACAATAATGAAATCACCAATATCTATAACGGCATTAGCATCACTTTCAGCATTGGGAAGCGATCAAAATAAGATATGGGATAATTATCTAAATGATAATCATTTTATTTCAGAAAAGAAGTTTAATAACTTTTCAGCTTTTGTAGCTCAAATATCTGAAGAAGATAAAGTGGCGATAGAGCAGTTGCGAAATTCTGACACTAAATATTCGAGTTTAGACAATTCAGTGTTGTATGCTATATCTGTATCAAGAAAAGTAGTGAAAAATGCTGGGTGGAAATCATCTGATAATTTCGGAATTAATATTGGGTCTTCTCGTGGAGCTACATCTTTATTTGAGAAATATCATAAAGCATTTTTAAAAAATAATTATGCAGAAACATTAAGTTCTCCAACGACAACTTTAGGGAATATATCTTCTTGGTTAGCACATGACTTGCAAACTAACGGGCCAGAAATATCACATTCTATTACTTGTTCAACAGGTTTGCATGCATTGTTAAACGGGGTGACTTGGTTACTTTCAGGAATGTCGGATAAATTTTTAATTGGAGGGAGTGAAGCAGCTTTGACGGATTTTACAATTGCTCAAATGCAAGCACTAAAGGTGTATGCTAAGAAAAACCAAGAGTATCCATGTCAAGCATTGAATTTGGATAAAAAAATAAACACCATGGTTGTTGGCGAGGGTGCGGGGGCAGTTTGTTTAGAAAAAGGAGTAAAAGAAAATGCTTTGGCAATTATAGTAGGGATTGGGTTTGCAACAGAAGTTTTGGAACATAATGTTTCTATTTCTACCGATGCAGAATGTTTTCAGAAGTCAATGAAAATGGCTTTAGGGAAAATAAATCCTGAGGAGGTTGATGCTATTGTAATGCATGCTCCTGGAACTATAAAAGGAGATTCATCAGAAGTAAAAGCAATTCAAAAAGTTTTCGGAAATGATATACCAGCACTAACTACTAATAAGTGGAAGTTAGGACATACGTTTGCTACATCTGGAGTGCTTAGTGTGGAGTTAGCAGTGTTGATGTTAAATAAGCAACGGTTTGTTTCTGTGCCGTTTGTAGAAAAGCAAGAAGGACCAAAACAATTAAATAAAATATTGGTTAACGCTGTAGGTTTTGGAGGTAATGCAGTAAGTGTATTATTGTCAAAATAGTGTGGCTATCCATATATAATTAGTATTTTTGACAAAATTTAAAACTCCCATTTTTGGGGATAACTCGAATTTTATGAGCGAAGTAAGACATAACTGGACGAAGGAAGAAATTCTTGAAATATATAACAGACCAATGATGAGTTTGCTGTATGATGCAGCAACAATTCATAGAAAACAACATGATCCTAATGTAGTACAAGTATCTACATTACTTTCAATAAAAACAGGAGGATGTTCTGAAGATTGTGGGTATTGCCCACAAGCAGCACGTTATCATACCGGTGTTGAAGGGAATGACTTAATGACTGTTAATCAGGTAAAAGCACAGGCATTAAGGGCAAAAGAAAGTGGAAGTTCTCGTGTTTGTATGGGAGCTGCATGGAGAAATGTGAAGGACGGACCAGAATTCGATCAAGTATTAGAAATGGTACGTGGTATTAATAAGTTGAATATGGAAGTTTGTTGTACTTTAGGTATGGTAACTGAAAATCAAGCACAACGTTTAGCAGAAGCTGGATTATATGCGTATAATCATAACTTAGATTCGTCAGAAGAATATTATAAAGAAGTTATTTCTACAAGAGGTTACCAAGATAGATTAGATACTATTGATAATGTGCGTAAAACAAACGTTACTGTTTGTTCTGGTGGAATTATCGGTATGGGAGAAAACGTAGAAGATAGAGCTGGGATGTTAGTAGCGCTTTCTACATTAAATCCTCAACCAGAATCTACGCCAATTAATGCATTAGTAGCTGTTGAAGGAACGCCTTTGGAAGATGAGAAACCAGTTGAAATATGGGATATGATTCGTATGGTAGCAACTACCAGAATTGTATTGCCGGAAACTCAAGTACGTTTGTCAGCAGGTAGAACTCAAATGAGTAGAGAAGGACAAGCAATGTGTTTCTTTGCAGGAGCAAATTCTATTTTTGCAGGAGATAAATTGTTAACAACACCAAATCCTGATGTGAATGAGGATATGAAAATGTTTAAGTTGTTAGGGTTAAATCCACAAAAGCCATTTACTAAAAAAGTACAGCCGCAATCTGTTGAAGCTGCTGATTCTCAATTTGAGGCATTAGGAGAAAAGCCAAAATGGACAAGGCCAGAGCATAAAATTGATAGAAACGAAGCTGCTAAGGCTAACGGAAAATTAGTTAAATAATAGTACGATGAAAAAGTTATTAATAGTAATGGTTTTGATGAGTGTATCATTTGTCAATGCGCAAGTTTTTACTGGAAAAGGAGATCAGAAAGTACAAGTAGGAGCTACTTTCCAGGAAGATGCGAGAGGTGTGAATGTAAGCTTTGATTATGGTTTAGGAGAAAATATCTCTATAGGTTTATTAGGTTCATATATTTTGGGAGTATCTAATGTAGCTGGATATAAACCAGATTTTGACGAAGCAGTAGATTTACAAGCGCGTTTTAATGCAAACATTGGAAATGTAATTAATGTAAGTGACAAGCTAGATGTTTATCCAGGTTTACATTTAGGTTTAAAGAATTTTGGAACACATTTAGGAGGAAGGTATTTCTTTACTGATGGTTTTGGGGTGTTTTCAGAACTTTCAGTTCCAATAGCAAAATATAAAACTAAAGTTGTCGGTTTTGAAAAAATTCACAATCAGTTTTCTGTAAACATTGGAGCTGTTTTTAATTTGTAAATAAAAAAAATACTATAAAAGTAAAAGGCGTTAATCCTATGGAATTAACGTCTTTGTTGTTTCGTATACTAAATGAGATTCCCATCCGCGATATAATAAGTAATCAGCTAGTTTTTTTCGTTTCTTATATATATTAGTTTCGGTTATGGTTTTTAGTTTTTTGTTGGCAATAAAGTCTAATTTAGTAAAATAGTCTTCTTCTGAAAATTCTTTTAGAGCTGTTTTAATATTGTATTCACTAATTTTTCTGAATTTTAATTCACGAATAATTCTGACTCTTCCCCAGTGTTTGATATTAAATTTCCCTCTAGCAAAACTTTTTGCAAAACGTTCTTCATTTAAGAAGTTATGTTCAATCAAATGAGAAATAATATTGTCAATAGCAATAGGTATCATTCGCATTTCTTTCAGCTTGGAGTTAACTTCATGATGGCACCTGTCTTGATAAACGCAATAGTGCTCTAGCTTTATTTTTGCCTCTGTTACAGAATAGGTTTTGGTACTCAAACGATATAATGTTAGTTAATTATGATGAAGTGTAAGTTTTTGGTTAATAGTTTAGTAGGTCACAACATTTTTTTTAAAAATCAAATAAAAAGAATTATATTCGTTTCGGTTTTACGAATATACATATCCCAAAAATATGAAAAAAATAGCTTTTCTGCTACTATTATTTAGTGGCTTAATATCAGCTCAAGTTGGTATTAATACTACAACTCCAAGCGCAGCATCGGTATTACATTTGGAATCTTTAAATGGGTCAGGAACTCATGGTGGTTTTATGCCTCCAAAAGTAACATTGACTCAAAGAGGGTTGATCCCTGTTACAGCTTCGGATGATGGAATGATGATTTTTTTGTCAGATGGTACTACTCGTTGTGTACAGGTGTATGATGGAGTAAATTCAACGTGGGTAAATTTCTATTGCATCCCCGTTCCTTTTTCTGAAATAGGACAGGATTTTGATGCGATAACGTCTTGGTCCTATATGGTTAGTCCAGTAACTTATAATGTATCTGGAGATGTGTGGGCACAAGTAAATAGTTTAGGTACTATTACTACGATGTCAAATAATTTTTGGGGGTGTCAAGATTTAGAAAATGGTAACGGAGGTGGTACGCAGTACCATGAAATGGCATTTGTAAATGTTGATGTTTCTGCTGCAACTAACCCAAAGATAGCTTTTGATTATGAATATGATTTATTTGATAATGGTGATGCTATAAGGTATGAGGTTTTTGTTGATGATGTTTCAATAGGGACAACTTATTTATTAACATTAACCAATATTGGTTCTGCTTCCGGTACTGAGGTGATAAATATACCTGGTGGTGCTTCCAATGTAAGGATTACTATAGGAATTAAACAGAATGGAGGTTCTGATTATGCGGGGTTTGATAATTTTAGGGTATATGAATAAGATGAGGTATATAATGTGTGTTACTGTTTTCTTATTCAGTATTAAGTTAACAGCACAGGTTGGTGTTAGGACAACTACGCCAAATTCTGCAGCAGTATTGCATCTTGAGGCGGCAAATTATAATAATGCTAAAATAGGTGGTTTTTTAATGCCTATAGTAACTGAAGCGGAACAAGCTAGTATACCTGTTGGTGTTTCAGATGATGGTTTAATGGTATTTGTAAGTGATACGGCAACTGGAAAATGGTGTTGGGACATATATGATGTTCAGGCGACTAGGTGGAGAAGTATTAATTGTGAGAGTCGTTCTGCAATATGTACGGGTACAACTGTTTATTTAGAAAATTTTAATTCATACACATTAAATACAGGAAGAGATAAAAGAACAAATTCAGGAGACTATCCTGGTGGGGTAACTTGGTCTATAGATGATAGCGCAGCTGATTTTTTTGGGCAGGATAATGACTATGCGTACACTAATGCTGCGGGGCAGTTTGAATTAAATAATACTGATGGCGCAATATTATTGACTACCCAGTCAGTTGATATTTCTGCGTATACAACTATTTGTTTTTCTGTTGAAATTGATGCAGCTGGTAATTTAGAATATGACCCTTCTGATCACGCAAATGATCATGATAATAATAAAAATGATTACGTAAATATTGAATACTCTTTAAATGGTGGTGCTTGGGTATTAATTGCTGATTATGGCGGTAATGGTACAGTAAATCATACTTTGGTACCAACGGTTCCTGCTGATGGTAGTTTCCCAACGGGAACTGTTTTTCAAGGAGGTTTGAGCGGAACATCATTGCGTATTAGGATTACCTCTAATACTTGGGCAGGAGATGAAAAATTCTTTTATGATAATATAATTGTTACAGGGAATTAATTAACATCCGATATAAGAACATAAAAAAACCAGCGCATTGCGCTGGTTTTTTACTATCTAATTTTTTTTCCTTTATCATTATAAAAATGATATTCTAGATATGTGTAAGCATCTCTAGGTAATATTTTAATCCATTTTTTATGTTCTAAAAACCATTTA
>Ga0209291_1003813_pt1 | contig 10839 bp, 6 predicted proteins | sample GOMGulsemesocosm_FD_184633 | JGI IMG/M metagenome (GOLD analysis project Ga0209291, IMG submission 184633) | Methane-oxidizing microbial communities from mesocosms in the Gulf of Mexico - GOM9B Gulf of Mexico (SPAdes) (version 2) | ecosystem: Environmental > Aquatic > Marine > Cold seeps | place... | reverse complement strand
ACCATTTTTAGGATTACTTCATTAAACCCATCAAAAAAGGCCGTTACTGGTTTTGATTTCTCTTCTGGTATCAAAATTAAACCAATACCAAAAAATACTGCAAAAAAGATAACCTGCAACATATTTCGGTTGCTACTTGCTGCTTTAAAAATATTTGACGGTACTAAATCTTCTAAAGCCTGTAATGGTCCTGACTCTTTTTGTTTAACTGAAGCTTCAATTTTACTATTTGCTTTTTCTTTATTACTCTCAATAAGTTCTGTACGAGTACCCTCATCAATATATTTACCTGGTTGTATCGCATTAACAACTACCAAACCAATTGAAACTGCTAAAACCGTAGTAACAACATATGTTGATATGGTTCTACCCCCCATTTTAGAAAGCTTTGAGATATCTTTTAAATCTGATACACCTTTAATCAATGACGCTAGTATTAATGGAACTGCAATTAGTTTTAATGAACTGATAAATATTTTACCAAAAGGCTTAATCCAATCTTGAATAAATCCCTTACCAAAATCAAAATTTGTCATTATCAGTGCAAAAACAACACCTAAAACCATTCCTAAAATGATTTGTATATATAATGGTAACTTTTTCATATTTTATTAAATTCTATTCGTTCTATTAATTAAATAATTATCCGCCAACACTAATGCTGCCATAGCTTCTACAATTGGTACTGCTCTTGGAACAACGCAAGGATCATGACGTCCTTTCCCAATCATTTCAACTATATTTCCATCTTTATCGATGGTTTCTTGTTTTTGCATTATTGTTGCTACAGGTTTAAAAGCTACTCTAAAATAAATATCCATTCCGTTACTTATACCACCTTGAATTCCTCCAGACAAATTGGTCTTAGTTGTTCCATCAGTATTAAACAAGTCGTTATGTTCACTACCTTTCATTTTAGAGCCACAAAACCCGCTCCCAATTTCAAATCCTTTTACCGCATTTATGGAAAGCATTGCTTTACCTAAATCGGCATGTAATTTATCAAAAACAGGTTCTCCTAAACCTATAGGAACATTTTGTATTACACAAGTAACCGTTCCACCTATAGTATCACCTTCTTTTCTAATTTCCTTTATACGCGCTTCCATTTTTTCTGCAAAAATTGGATCAGGACAACGTACTGGATTGCTTTCAATTTTAGAAAAATCTAATGCTTGATAAGGTTTATCAATAAAAATATTACCTACAGAAGATACAAACGCATTTATTTTAATATCTGATAATACTTGTTTCGCAATTGCACCACCAACTACTCTACTAGCTGTTTCACGAGCCGAAGTTCTACCCCCACCTCTATAATCACGATGCCCATATTTTTTATCGAAAACAAAATCGGCATGTGATGGCCTATAACTATCTTTTATATGAGAATAATCATGTGATTTTTGATTGGTATTATGAATAGCAAAACCTATTGGAACCCCAGTAGTTTTTCCTTCAAAAATACCAGAATAAAATTCTACTGTATCAGGCTCTTTACGTTGGGTAACTATTGCTGATTGCCCAGGTTTCCTTCTATCCATTTCTAGTTGAATGGCATCAAAATCTATGGTTATTCCGGCCGGACAACCATCAATAATTCCTCCTAATGCTTTCCCGTGTGATTCTCCGAAAGTGGTCAACTTAAATAGCTTCCCAAAAGTGTTTCCTGACATTTATTTTGGTTTTTAGCAAATGTAAAAAAATGCATCGTGGTTTACTATTTATTTCCTTTCAAAAAAATATACTATGTTTGCATACTATTTTGTAACAAAATCAAACATCAATCGTCTTACTAATAATTCAATAAAACTAAAAACTTTTTTATGAAATTCACTACTATTAAAACAACTACATTATTTATTTTATTCATTGCTATAACAATAATTTCTTGTTCTAGTGATGATAGTCCTTTAGCTGGAAATTGTACACCAACAATGTGGTATCAAGATTCAGATCAAGACGGATTGGGTAATCCTGATATTTCTATTTCATCATGCGATCAACCAGATGGATATGTAGCAGACAACACTGATGATTTTGATGGATATGAATCAACAACTAATTACATGGCATTTGCTTTAGATAACAATTGGACATATGATGTTACTACCGATGACGGTACTAATCCTGCTACAAACACTGTAGATGAAATTACAGTAGATGAAACTACAACAATTAACACTTATGAATATTACGGTATGGCTGCTAGTGCTGGGAGTACTGGAACAATGTCACAATTATTTGATCAAAACTTTTTCAGAGTTGATAATGGTGTTACTTACATGCAAGGTGAATTCACATTACCGTTAAGTAACTTTGGAGGTACAGACATATCTATTATCCTAGACGATGCAAAATTAATAGATGAAACCAAGGCAAATGGAACAATATTAACTTCACAATCTGATGTTACTGCTCAAACTATTGGTGGATTTGATCTTGACATTACATATACACTCAAAACTGTACAAAGAGAAACGTTAACTTCTCATACAGTAGGATTAGAAACTTATAGCGATATTATAAAATCAGACATTGTTTTAAGTATAAAAGTGACTACAGAAATAAATATTGGTGTGCCAATAGTAGTAACTATTTTAGACACACAAGATATCCTTACTATAAACAATTTTTACGCTGACAACATAGGTTTAGTAGATTCTGATACAGTCTTTACTTACACCTTAGAGGATCTTTCAGGTTTTGGTATTACCTTACCATTCCCTGATACAGCTACAGTTACTACAGCACAAGAAATTACAGCTTACACAATTAACTAAACCTTAATTGCCTGTAATAATACAGATACCGGATGGAGCGCAACTCGTTGTGTTCCATCTTTTATTTGGTGCCTACAGCTCGTACCGTTTGCTACAATAATGGTTTCTTCAGACGCTCTACGAACTGAAGGAAACAACGTTTGCTCCCCTACCTTCATACTTACTTCATAATGTTCTTGTTCATACCCAAAACTACCTGCCATACCACAACAACCAGATGTGATTATTGTTGGCTTATAATTTTTAGGTAAATTTAATATGCCAAAAGTTACTTTTTGATTACTCAACGCTTTTTGATGACAATGATTATGAATTTTCAGAGCCATAGGCTCTTTTGTAAACTGTTCCGAAGAAATATTACCTAAAACAATTTCATTTGCTAAAAACTCTTCAATTAGAAAAGTATTTTTAGCTATTTCAATAATAGTTTCTTTATCATCTACTAAACGCTTATACTCATCTCTAAAAGTTAAAATAGCAGAAGGTTCTATACCTACTAAAGGAGTTTCAGCTGACACCTTTCCTTTAAAGCTAGCTACATTCTTTGTCGCCACCTCCTTTGCCTGTTCTAAAAACCCTTTAGAAATGAACGTTCGCCCACTTTCTTCGTGATTCACAAATAATACTTTATAATTTAAGGCGGTTAATAAGTCATAAGCATCAAACGCAATTTGCGCATCTAAATAGTTTGTAAACTCATCAACAAATAAATAAATAGATTTTAAAGGAGCAACTACTTCTTGTTTCCTTTTACGTAACGTACTCAAAGAAGGCTTTGATACCAGTGGTAAACTTCTTTCTGGAGCCACCCCATTCATTTTCTTTAATAAACCTGAGGTTACTGCATTTGAAAATACAAAATTACTGATAGCAGGCATTTTTGAGGCCAACTTATTCATTTTTGTATTGTATGCAAATAGTTTTGAACGTAAACTAAACCCGTTTTCCTTTTGATATTGATACAGAAATTCCGATTTCAATACTGCAATATCAACATTACTAGGGCATTCACTAGCACAAGCTTTACAACTCAAACATAAATCTAAAGACTCTTTTATTTCCTCTGAATTGAATTTATTTTTTTGATCAGAGTTTGTTAAAAACTCACGCAACGTATTTGCTCGTGAACGCGTAACATCTTTTTCGTCCTTAGTAGCTCTATAACTTGGACACATTGCACCACCAGCAAAAACATCTTTTCTACAATCACCGGATCCGTTGCATTTTTCTGCCAATCGTAAATAGCCTTCTGAATCAGAAAAATCCATTAACGTATTTATTTCAGGTTCTATTCTACCAACTTCGTAGCGCAAAGATTCGTCCATTTTTGGAGCATCTACTATTTTTCCTGGATTGAATATGCTATTGGGATCAAAAAGCCCCTTTATACGTCTGCATAACTGATAGTTTTTTTCTCCAATCATTATGGGTAAAAACTCTGCACGTACAATACCATCACCGTGTTCTCCACTAAATGACCCACGATATTTTTTAGTTAAATGCGCAACATCAGTAGTTATTTGCCTGAACAAACCAACATCTCCTTTAGTTTTTAAATTTAAAATTGGTCGTAAATGAATTTCACCTGCGCCAGCATGGGCATAATACACCGCTTGCTGTTGGTGCTTATCCATTAACACTGAAAAATCTGCGATAAAATTCGCTAAATCAGGTAGTGCTACAGCTGTATCTTCAATACAAGCTACTGCTTTTCTGTCCCCTACCATATTTCCTAACAAACCTAAACCTGCCTTACGCAACTCTAAAGCTTGACTGATTTCTTTTCCTATTAAGATTGGGTTTGCATAGCTTAATCCTACTTTTTCTAAAGCCGTTATTAACTTTTGAGCCTTATCTTTAGCTTCTTTTAGTGTTGGTGCTTTTATTTCCAACATTAAAATTGCTGCAGGATCTCCTTCAATAAAAAATCTATTTTTAAGCTGCGTAGCATTATTTTTAGTACAGTCCAAAATGATTTTATCCATCATTTCACAGGTGTATAAATTATGCTCCATGGTGTTTGCTACATCATTTAAACAATCATTAATAGATTTATAATGAGAGGCAACCATAACCGCTTCCGTTGGCGGTAAATCATCTAACTGTAAAGTAATTTCTGTAGTAAATGCCAAAGTCCCTTCACTTCCAGATAACAAATCGCAAAAATTAAAATTACGTTCTTTTTTACCAAAGGTATTCGACCATAATAATTCATCAACTGCATACCCTGTATTCCTACGATGAATTTCAGGTTTTGGGAATTCAGTTTCTATTTCCGTTTGGGCAGCTTTATCAGATAACTCCTTATAAACTTCTTTGTAAAGTTTTCCTTCTAAGGTGTTTAAACATAATTTTTCTTGAAAAGCAGATTTTGATAACTCTTTAAACTCAACCTCTGAACCATCTGATAGAATGGTTTTCATAGACACTGTTTTATCACGCGTAACACCATATTGAATAGAAGTGGTACCTGAGGAATTATTTCCTACCATACCTCCAATCATACATCTATTTGACGTAGATGTATTTGGCCCAAAAAACAATCCAAATGGTTTTAAGTACACATTCAGTTCATCACGCACAACTCCTGGTTGTACGGTAACCTGTTTTTTGTTTTCATCTATTGAAATGATATCCGTAAAATGCTTTGAAACATCAACCACCAATCCTTCCCCAACACATTGTCCCGCTAATGAAGTTCCTGCTGTACGAGGTATTAAAGATGTACTATTTTCATTTGCAAATGCAATTAGTTCCTTTAAATCTTGAATGGTTTTAGGATAAGCAACTCCTAACGGTAATTTTCTATATACTGAGGCATCAGTAGCGTAAATACCTCTATGTAAATTATCAAACTTAACTTCACCAGAAAGCTTGTTATTTAATTCTTCTAAGTGTTTTTTCATTAGTTTTCTCCTAAAATTACAGGTACGGATCTATCAAAATTTGTTGAAAAGCAGATAAATGAATCGGTACCTCCTACTCCTTCAATTTCATGTATTTGATTGTATAAAATAGATCGTAAATGATCATTATCCCTAGCATATACCAGTACAAAAATAGCATATTTACCCGATACATAATTACATTCAGTAATTTCTACTATTTCTTTTAAGGATTCTACAATTTGAGCTGCAAAACGAGCTTCTTTCAAACGAATTCCGACATAGGATTTAGTACTATATCCTATTTTATGTTCATCCAACAACAAATCAGCCTTTAGAATAACACCGTCTTCCTTCATCTTTTTTATACGTTGATGCACTAAAGAGTTGGAAATTTTTAAATCATCCGCGATTTTAGAGAATGCTTTACGAGCATCAGCCTTAAGTGCTAATAAAATTTGCTTATCGATATAATCAAGTTGATTCATTTTAATTTAATTTTTAACACATTATAATCATTTTGATTTTTTTAGTAATCAAAACAAGTCGTATTTTAAAATAATCATGTATTCATTGCAAATTTAACCATTATTGAATAATTAAAAAACAATATTGACTTAATTTTGCCCTGTAAATAATCATTACTATGACAACAACACAATTATTTGACAAACTTTGGAATGAGTATACTGAACGTACACCATCTGCCAAAAAAGTAAAAAATTTATTTGAAACTCAAGGAAACACAATTGTCAACGATCATGTTGCTTTTAGAACTTTTGATGACCCTAGAGTAAACATTGATGTATTAGCAACAACCTTCATCAATAGTGGTTATGAGTACGTTGCTGATTATCACTTTCCTAAAAAGAAATTATACGCTAAGCACTTTGCTCACAAAACGGACAAAAACGCTCCATTAGTATTTATCAGTCAATTGGTTACTTCTGATTTATCAGTTGAATTACAATCAATTGTAAAAAATACTTTAGATACTGTTGATTTTGATACTGTTTCAGCCGAAGAACTAGTTTTTAAAGGACGTTTATGGGATACTCCTAACTTTGAATTATACAATACGTTGTTAAACGAATCAGAGTATGCTGCTTGGTTATATGTTAACGGATTCTGTTCTAACCATTTTACCGTAGACATCAATAAATTAGATACTTTTGATAACATTATTGAAGTGAACACTTTCTTAAAAGAAAATGGTTTTGAAATGAACGCTTCTGGCGGGGAAATTAAAGGAACTCCTGAATTATTTTTAGAGCAATCTAGTATTTTAGCAGATAAATTTACTGTTGATTTTGAAGAAGGCGTTAAAGAAATCACTTCTTGCTACTACGAGTTTGCTTATAGACATACTATGAATAACGGAGAAGTATTTAAAGGATTTGTAGCTAATTCAGCTGATAAGATTTTTGAAAGTACTGATATGATATTACAATAGTAGAATATAGAAATATATACTAAAAACGATGTAAAGTGATTTACATCGTTTTTTTATGCTTTATCTTTTTTCAAAAACTCATATACCTATAGTGAGGTGATCTATTGCTTTATGGTATAATTGCTCATAATTACTGACTATAGCATCTAAATCAAATCTTTTTGCAATGTTTTTGGCATTCAGTTTAAATTGATCTAACACCTTATCATCTTCCAAAATTTCGATAGCTCTCGCTCCCATGGTATCAACATCACCTACATCACTTAAATAACCAGAAACGCCATGAATATTTACTTCGGGAATTCCCCCCGTATTACTTGAAATTACAGGAACACCTGAAACCATAGCCTCTAGCGCTGCTAAACCAAAACTCTCTGTTTCTGAAGGCAATAAAAACAGGTCAGAAAAACATAGTATTTTATCTACTTCATTACTTTTTCCTAAAAAAACAACCTTCTCCTCTATACCAAGTTTACACACTAGCTCTTCAGCTGATTCACGTTCAGGACCGTCACCAACCATAATTAGTTTCGCAGGAATTTCTTGCTGAATTCTATAGAATACTTTTATAACATCATCAATTCGTTTAACCTTCCTAAAATTACTAACATGTGTTACAATTCGCTCAGAATCATCAGCTAATAAATGTCGCTGACATTCTGCTTTTTTAGCTTCTTCATATTTTGCTACATCAATAAAATTAGGAATTACATTTATTTCATTAGTAATATTAAACAATCGCAAGGTATCCTCTTTTAAACTTTGTGAAACCGAGGTAACCACATCAGATGCATTTATACTAAAAGTAACAGCTGGCTTATAAAAGGGATGATTTCCTACTAGCGTAATATCAGTACCATGTAACGTTGTTACAATAGGAATTTGAATCCCTTCAGTAGCAAGTATTTGTTTTGCCATATAAGCTGCATAAGCATGTGGTATCGCGTAATGTACATGTAACACTTCTATGCCATGTAACTTAACCGTATCTACCAATTTACTAGACAAGGCTAACTCATACGGCTGATAATGAAACAAGGGATATTCAGGTACATTAACTTCATGAAAATGAATTGACCCTCCTAACAAATCTAATCGTACAGGTTGCTTATATGTAATAAAGTGTATCTCGTGTCCTTTGTTAGCAAGTGCTATTCCTAGCTCAGTAGCTACAACTCCACTTCCTCCATAAGTTGGATAACAAACAATGGCTATTTTCATATTTTAAATTTCAATTATCTACTAGTACTATCTATAACTATAGGTGATTCTATTTCCAAGGCACTATAAATTACACGTTGAATTTCCGATCTAATATCTTGACGTACTAACTTAAAGTTTGTTGCGTCAGGAAAAGTTCTGTTTGACATAAACACATAAACCAATTCGTTTTCCGGATCAGCCCAAGTAAATGTTCCGGTAAAACCAGAATGTCCAAAACTACTCATTGGTACACAATCACAAGTTGGACCTACTTCCCCCAATTGTGGTTTATCAAACCCTACTCCTCTTCTAACATCAATATTGCAATAATAACATGTATTGAACTTATTAACAGTCGAAGTTTTTAAATATTCCTTACCTCCATAATTTCCTCCTTGAAGATACATTTGCATTATTTTTGCAACATCCATAGCAGTAGCAAAAACTCCAGCATGACCACCGACACCATTTTGCATGGCAGCCCCCATATCATGCACATATCCTTGAACTTTTTGATACCTGAAATAGGAATCCTCCTCCGTTGGAGTAATTTGATTTAATGGATACTTTTCAAGTGGATTATAGGTAGCACTTAATCCTAAAGACTTATAAAACCTATTCTGAATTAATTCGTCCAAACTGGTATTATAATGATTTTCAATATATTTTTTTAATATATAATATGGTAAATCACTATACTTATACTTCCATTTTTTACGTAAATCAGTATTTTTTATTCTATTAAAAATAGAATCTTGATATACTTTACTGATGTATAAGTTTTCAGCTACTTTATACGGAAAAACGGCTGATTTCTTTTTACTATAAAAATCTGTAGAAGGTTTTTTAGTTATGCTATCCAGCGTTGTTTTATAAAACGGTATCCATGCTTTTAAACGTGCATAGTGCGATAGCATTTGTTTTACGGTAATATTCTTTTTATTAGAATCTGCTAACTCAGGAATCATTGCTCCCAATTTAGAATTTAACCCTATTACTCCTTTTTCTTCCAACTCCATCATCAAGGGTAATGTTGATAAAATTTTAGTTAGAGAAGCTACATCATATAACGTACTATCGTTTACTTTTTGCTTTTGTGCATATGTATGATAACCATAATTTTTATTGTAAACTATTTTACCTCCTTTAGCAATTAATAACTGTACACCAGGAGTCATTTTTTCTGAAATAGCATAATTGACTATAGAGTCAATTTTTTTAAATTTATCGAAATTCAGTCCATGGTTTTCTGCATAATCATAGCCTAATCTGTTTATCTTATCCAATTGAATTGATGTGTTTACAGGAAAAACTTCATTTGAACTTACAGGTAATATTCCTTTCATTTCAATAGCTCCAAATAAGGCTTCAGCAGATTTTTGCTGGGCAATTTTACTATTTTGATACGAAACAACAATACTTTCAAAATTGGCAGTTGTTTTTAAATCTAATAAGGCATAAGGACGAGTAAACACATTTAATATCACCCTATTAGTACGCGCAATTTCATACAACCAAGTTAATTCTTTATCGCTTAGTTTATAAGATTTCCATGGATTAGCATTCGATTTATGTACTCCAACAATCACCAAATTATAGCTACTTAACTTAGTAATTAGTTCATCCAAATGCGGAGCTTTTACTTCAGTAACCGTACTGTATTGTTTTAATCTATTCAAGTATGAAACATGATCATCATCACCTAACTTTACATACGCAATATTCGTTGTAGCCAAATCATCTATAGGTAAAATAGCAGTATCATTTTTCACCACTGTAATAGCGTTTTCAATAAGTTTCGTGTACAACAAATCATTATCACGAGTATTCAAATCGATATGAATATTTTCAAGTACAACAGGCTTATAGTTGTGTAAACCAACCTTATATTTTGCCATTAAAATCTTTTTAACAGAATGTGCTAAACGCTCCTCAGTAATTTTTTCCTTTTCATAAGCATGTTTCATTTTCTCTACTGCTTTAGGAATATCTTTAGAAATTAATAAAATATCATTTCCAGCCATAAACGCTGCAACATCCACATCTCCTGGTTCTTTATAGTTTGATGCTCCTTTCATATTTAGTGCATCAGTAAAAATCAAGCCCTTATACCCTAATTTTTCTTTAAGCAAATCGGTTACAATTTCCTTAGACAATGATGAAGGCATTCCTGGTTTTGTTCCTAAGCTAGGGATATCCAAATGGGCTACCATAATACTAGCCACCCCATTTTCTATTAGTTTACGAAAAGGATATAACTCAACATTTTCTATACGCTCCGCACTAAAATCAATTGTTGGTAATGTTTTATGAGAATCTTGAGAAGTATCTCCATGTCCCGGAAAGTGTTTCGCTGATCCTAAAACATTAGCAGAAGCCATTCCTTTCATGAAAGCTATTCCTTTTTCTGCAACATTTACTTTATCTTCTCCAAAAGAACGGTTTCCGATTATTGGATTATTGGGATTTGTATTAATATCGATATCAGGAGCAAAATTCATATGTACTCCTACTC
>Ga0209291_1003811_pt1 | contig 10846 bp, 9 predicted proteins | sample GOMGulsemesocosm_FD_184633 | JGI IMG/M metagenome (GOLD analysis project Ga0209291, IMG submission 184633) | Methane-oxidizing microbial communities from mesocosms in the Gulf of Mexico - GOM9B Gulf of Mexico (SPAdes) (version 2) | ecosystem: Environmental > Aquatic > Marine > Cold seeps | place... | reverse complement strand
ATGCTTTAAACGAAATTCTTGCTGAAACTGAAAAAGAAGAAGAAGCGTTATTAGAAAAATCTGCTAAATACCAAAAGCAAATTGAAGAGCGTTTAATGATTGCATATAACCGAATCAGAACTAATGTAAAAAATGGTTTGGCAATTGTTGCTATTGAACGTGGTGCAGCTGGAGGATCATTCTTCACAATACCACCTCAAGTTCAGGTAGAAATCGCTAGTCGTAAAAAAGTAATTACTGATGAGCATTCAGGTAGAATATTAGTTGATGCTGAATTAGCAGCTGAACAAAAAGTAAAAATGGGAAAAATGTTTGCTAAATTATAAGCAATCATTTTTAATAACAATATCCTCGGCACAAAACAAGTGATATGATTAATCTCTATTTTTCGTACATTAAATGCCTTAAGAAGATATAACCCACTAATGGGAATTAAAGCTATCTGTAAACAGGTAGCTTTTTTTGTACCTTTAAACTTCTTTAAAAAAAGACAAGAGCTAATGCCTAATGCAAAAACAACACATGGGAGACATACAATTAACAAGAATCAATAAATTTTTAAGTGAAGCTGGCTACTGTTCACGCAGAGCTGCTGATAAATTAATTGATCAAGGTAGAGTTACCATAAATGGTGTAGTACCAGAAATGGGAACAAAAATAGCGCCTACAGATGAAGTTAAAGTTGACGGTAAGTTAATATCTGAATCAAAAGAGAAACCTGTTTATTTAGCATTCAACAAACCTATTGGGATTGTTTGTACCACCGATACTAAAGTTGAAAAGGACAACATAATTGACTACATCAACTACCCTACTCGTATATTTCCTATTGGACGATTAGACAAACCAAGTGAAGGATTAATATTCTTAACTAATGATGGAGATATTGTAAACAAAATATTACGCGCAAGAAACAATCACGAAAAAGAATATTTAGTGACTGTCGACAAACAAATTACACAAAGCTTCCTTAAACAAATGGCCAGTGGTATCCCTATACTAGACACCGTAACACGTGATTGTAAAGTAGAACCCGTTAGTAAATTCACTTTTAAAATAACACTTACTCAAGGACTCAATAGGCAAATTAGACGTATGTGCGAGTATTTAGAGTACGAAGTAACACAACTAAAACGTATACGAATTATGAACATCCCCTTAGATGTTCCTGTAGGGCAATGGCGTGATATTACCGAAAATGAATTGAAAGAATTAATAACACTAACTGACGATTCAAGCAAAACGATTTAAAACTAAAAAGCCAAAATCTAGTAGATTTTGGCTTTTTAGTTTTTTTATAAATGCTACTTATAAATTAACACTATGACGCTCTCTTGCTAATAATGTATTCTTTAACAACATTGCAATAGTCATTGGTCCTACTCCTCCAGGAACTGGTGTAATATAACTTGCCTTTTCACTTACACTTTTAAAATCAACATCTCCAGCTAAACGAAAACCTTTCTTTTTAGTTGCATCTGGCAAACGAGTAATTCCCACATCTACAATCACCACTCCTTCTTTTACCATATCTCCTTTTAAAAATTCAGAAATACCTATCGCTACTATAATGATATCCGCTTGTTGAGTAAAGCTTTTTAAATCTTTAGTTCTACTGTGTACTAAAGTAACAGTAGCATCTCCAGCTTTACGCTTTTGACTCATTAAAATACTCATCGGGCGTCCAACAATATGACTTCTCCCCATAACAACGACATTCTTACCTGAAGTTTCAATATTATAACGCTCTAATAATTCTAAAATACCATAAGGTGTTGCTGGTAAGAAACAAGGTAAATCTAACGCCATTCTACCTACGTTAGTAGGATGAAAACCATCAACATCCTTATCAGGATTAATTGCCTTCAATACTTTTTGTTCATCAATATGCTTGGGTAATGGTAATTGAACAATAAACCCATCTATATCCGAATCTTGATTTAACTTTTCAATTTGCTCCAACAAAGTAACCTCAGTTGTTTCACTAGGCAAATCAATTAATGTTGAAACAAAACCTATTTGCTCACAAGCTTTTACTTTTGCCCCAACATACGTCATACTTGCCCCATCAGTACCAACCAATATTGCCGCTAAATGAGGTGCTTTTTCTCCATTAGCTTTCATATTTGTTACCTGAGCAGCAATCTCATCTTTAATATCATTACTTGTTTTTTTACCGTCCAGTAAAATCATTCTTTTCAAAGTTTTTAGCTATAGCATTGAGGCTATACAGCAATTGTTAATTGTGTTGTTTTTATATCCTAAAAAAAACGCCACCATTTCTGATAGCGTATCTATTTTATTTCATTCCTTTCATCATTTGCATCATCTTCTTTCCTCCCCCACCTTGCATCATTTTCATCATCTTACTCATTTGATTAAACTGCTTTAGTAGTTGGTTCACTTCTTGTACCGATCTTCCGGCTCCTTTAGCGATACGTTTTTTTCTATTTGCATTAATCACAGCAGGTTTTTGACGTTCCCCAGGAGTCATTGAATAAATAATTGCTTCAATATACTTAAAAGCATCATCATCAATATCCATTCCTTTCATGGCTTTAGAAGCACCCGGGATCATCCCCATTAAGTCCTTCATGTTACCCATTTTCTTAACTTGCTGAATTTGTTTTAAGAAATCGTCAAATCCGAATTGATTTTTGGCTATTTTCTTTTGAAGCTTTCTAGCTTCTTCTTCATCGAATTGTTCTTGAGCTCTTTCAACTAAAGATACAACATCTCCCATTCCAAGAATACGATCGGCCATACGAGAAGGATGGAACACATCAATAGCTTCCATTTTTTCTCCAGTACCAATAAACTTAATTGGTTTGTTTACAACTGACTTAATTGAAATAGCAGCTCCACCACGAGTATCACCATCTAACTTTGTTAAAATAACTCCGTCAAAATTCAATAGATCGTTAAAGGCTTTCGCCGTATTTACGGCATCTTGCCCTGTCATTGCATCAACAACAAATAGAGTTTCTTGAGGCTGAATAGCCTTGTGTACGTTAGAGATTTCTGTCATCATCTCCTCATCCACAGCCAAACGACCTGCCGTATCAACAATAACTACGTTATGACCATTTGCTTTTGCGTGAGCAATACCTGCTTGTGCAATTGCAACAGCATCTGTATTACCTCTATCTGAATATACATCAACTTTTATCTGATCCCCTACAACATGTAACTGATCAATGGCTGCTGGACGATAAATATCACATGCAACCAATAAAGGTTTTTTAGTTTTTTTAGTTTTAAGGTAGCTCGCTAATTTACCAGAGAATGTAGTTTTACCAGAACCTTGCAATCCTGACATTAAAATTACAGTAGGTGCGCCAGACATGTTAATACCTTCAGTTTCACCTCCCATTAATTCAGTTAATTCATCTTTTACGATTTTAACCATTAACTGACTAGGCTGCAATGCTGTTAATACATCAGCTCCCAAGGCTTTTTCTTTTACTCTTGCAGTAAAATCCTTTGCTATTTTAAAGTTTACATCGGCATCCAATAAAGCTCTACGAACTTCCTTTAACGTTTCTGCAACATTTACTTCAGTAATTTTCCCATGTCCTTTTAAAACATGAAGCGCTTTATCTAACTTATCACTTAAATTATCAAACATATTTTTATTCCTTATTTGAGAGTCGCAAAATTACACAAAATGAAGGGAGTAACAAAAGTTATTATATAAGAATAGCTGTTGCTTTTACAATAAAAAGCGTATTTTTAATATTCATCTACAATCATAATCACAACAAATGTTAAAAAAAACACTAGCATATTTCTTTTTTACATTTCTTTTCCTTCAAGTAAACGGACAAAACGCTACAAAGCTTGACAGCAAATATACTGATATCACCACTAAAAACAATTTAGTATACGCACTATCAAAAACAAATAAATTAGTGGTTTGGAACATGAAAAGCGGTGACATATCATATATTAAAAAAGAAGTTTCTTGTATATATTCAAACAACAAGAATGAGGTGTATTGTGTGAATTTAGATGGAGAAATACAAAAAGAAATAAAACCAAATAGTTGGAAAAAAGTAGGTGCGTTTACAGGAGCACCATACGCAATAGTTACCACCACCTTAAACAAAATAGCATCCATCTCAAGCCGAGGAATAAAATATAACAACAAATACTACATGCCTACTGAAAAAAACAGGATAGGAAATGGCATGTACAGTTTTACAAACAATAAACTTAGAGAACCTCAATTAACCTATATTGACCAAAAAGACAGAGTATGGATCAGTTATGATTTCGGAAAATTTTCTGAGGTCTTTATTTTTGACACCAAAAAAGCGGCTTTTATAAATTATAAACCCCTTTCTATCCTTGATGAGAGAAAAACCTTTAATAGTAAGGAAGACTATTTAAGAGATTATCGAAAAAAGCAATTCAAAAAATATCCATATTATGTAAAAAAACAAGGAAAAGAGTACATCTATAAATTCCCAACTGAACTTCCTTTATTTTTTGGTATTAAATCAATCACTCAAGACAAGCTTGGCAATTATATTTTTAGTGAAGGTCTCGCATATTCCTATAAAAAGAATGGTGTATTTGAATACCAAACTACTCCTGAAAAAAAGTTTTATAAAATTATGGAACACACTGAAAATTCATTTAAAAAGCAAAATGAAATTATTGGCCCCTTGAGTTACAACAAACACAATGAAACATTGTATTACTATTCCAACTACGGTTTTTTTAAACTTAGTAAAAAAGATTCTAAATTTACAAATGAACTTATTGTAAACCCAAACGTTTTGCTATACACAAAAAAAACACCTCATAATTACGGGAGTGTCATGAATGTAAAAAAAATGTTTTTTTTAGATAAAACCAGATTTGTGTTTTTAACAACGCTATATGGCTTTGGCTATTATGATGGAGAGAATATAAACTTGTTTAACTAAGCTTTTTTACAACATCAAAATTTATTAACACTTCCCCTTTATGTAGGTTTTCATTTCTTTTCACCACTACATACCCTTTCTTTTCAAAGAATAGCAATGCTGTAATACTAACGTCAGACTTTAACTCCTTAACAGAATTTTTTAGCGCTATATTTTCTACATGATGAATTAACCGAGAAGCGACACCTTTTCCTAAATATAGGTGATTGACATACAAATGATCTATATAATTATTTTGTAGCAATGATGTAAACCCCAGAAGAGTTTCGCTATCCGTTGCAACAATAAATAATTGTTCAGAAAACTTTTTCTCCCAACGTTCAATATTACCCACTCCTGATGACCATACGTTTATTTGTTCAGGCGTATAATCCTTTACATTAACATTAGTAATGGCATCAAAAAACAATTGTCTGATTTGTGGTAAATCAGACAATTGTGCTTTTCTTATTTTTATATTGTTATTCAATTAAAACAATTTGTATCCCATTATTATTGATGACGTTTTATAATCAGAATTAAGGAACACGTAATTACCTAATAAATTTCTACTTGTACTTACTCTAAATTCAAGACTAAATTTACTATTAAATTCATAACCTAGGCCAAATGCAAAGTTATTAGTTGCCTCCCCTTCTAAATTTGCCCTCCTTTCAAATTCAATTTTAGTTTTTTGACTGAAATTTGACACATAGGCTGCATTTAAAAACATTACATTTTCATCATTCAAAAACACCTTATAGCGCATTCCTACTGGAAGTTCTATGGATTTATAATCTACTTGAACGGCCTGAACACTATTAAAGTACTCGGCAGTTGTTTCGGTTTTATAATGTTGATATGTTGGCTCAATAATTACAGACCATTTATTATTATTAAAGGGAAGTACAAATTCTGCTTCTACACCAAGTCTAAAATTAGATTTAGTCCCAAAATCTACACTAGCATTACTCCCTACTGGACCCTCTGTTTCTAAAGAAGAAAAATTAATCCCAGGCCTAATTCTTAAATTAAACCAATCCCTTTTAATATTTTCTTCATAATCCTTTCCAACAACCCCCTTACATTTATTATGCTTTGTAAATACTCTGATCAATGATTTTTTCTTGTAAGAAATACTCCTAAATACATTCATGGAATTAGCCTGGCAATTTACATTATTAAACAATTGCTGCTTATACATCTCATTCGTTCCTAAATAAACACCGCCTTCTTTTTCCTTATCATGTAATTTTAGCGCTTCTTCACCTTTTATTTCATAAACTTTATAAACTAACTGCTCTATACTTGAAGACTTAGCATTATAAAAATAACGCTCTAGACCATTAAAATAATACCTATATAAAGCCTTATCTCCTTCAACAAGCACCTTTAAATACAATTCTTCTTCTGTAAATTCTGGGCTCCTAAGAGTTGATAGATTATTTAATTCTTTTGAAGAACGATCTATTTTTACCTTAACCCTTATATATTTTGAAACTCCAGTAATAGCAAATTCACTAACCGACTTAATCCTTCCTAATATTATCTCTGAACTTTCAGCTACTCTATACTCAAATTCTGTGGGGTTATTCCTCCAATCTACATTTTTAATCAAACAATCAACTTTCCCCCCTTGATTATTAATAAAATATCCTTTTTCAAAATTAATCTGGGCAAAACCCGTTATGGAAAAAACAAATAGGAATAATAGTGTCGTGTTAAAATAGTTTTTCATTAAGTTAGTTTTATTTATTTATTTATTTATTTATTTATTTATTTATTTATTTATTTATTTACATTCTCTCTGGCACCGTAACCCCCAATAATCCAAACGCGGATTTTATTACATTACCTACCAAATTTGATAGTTGCACTCGAAATATTTTTTCTTCCTCAATATCTGCTCCAAAAATGGAAACATTCTGGAAGAATGAATTGTACGCCTTTACTAAATCATAAGTATAATTAGCTATTAAAGCTGGACTTTGATTAGCAGCTGCTTGCTGAATTACTTCTGGATACAATTCAACTTGCTTAATCAATTCTTTCTCTTTTCCGTGTAATACTATCGTAACCTCTTTAGAATAATCAATTTCAGCTTTTCTTAATATTGCTTGTATTCTTGCATAGGTATATTGGATAAACGGACCTGTATTTCCTTGAAAATCTACTGATTCTTTAGGGTCGAATAAAATACGTTTTTTAGGATCTACCTTTAAAATGAAATATTTTAAAGCCCCCATACCTATTGTAGTATACACTTCTTCTTTTTGTACTTCAGTATATCCATCCAATTTCCCTAACTCTTCAGAGATTTCTCTAGATGTACTTACCATTTCTGTCATTAATTCATCAGCATCAACAACGGTACCTTCTCTACTCTTCATTTTTCCTGAAGGTAAATCAACCATTCCGTAACTTAAATGATATAAATTATCCGCCCAAGCATACCCTAATTTCTTTAGTATTAAGAATAATACCTTAAAATGATAATCTTGCTCATTACCAACGGTATAAATCATTCCCCCAATATCCGGATTATCTTTAATACGTTGTATCGCTGTACCAATATCCTGAGTCATATATACTGCAGTTCCATCTGAACGCAATACTATTTTTTCATCCAATCCATCTTCGGTTAAATCACACCAAACAGAACCATCATCTTTTTTAAAGAACACACCGCTTTCAAGTCCTTCAGCTATATTATCTTTTCCTAATAAATAGGTGTTACTTTCGTAATAATACGAATCAAAATCTACTCCAATGTTTTTATAAGTAACCTCAAAACCGTCATATACCCATTGATTCATTTTCTTCCAGAGATCCACGACCTCGCTTAATCCCGACTCCCAATCACGTAACATCTGTTGAGCTTCTAATATTAATGGCGCGACATTTTTTATTACATCATTAATTTCTCCATTAACTTTTAATAGATTTTTTTCAACATTAATAACTTCAACCAAAAGGTCCTCCAAAACTCTTATATGTTTAGGATTAGCTATAATATTATCTTTATCAAATAATGTTTTTGTATAATTCTCAGTAACATTTTTCCATAAAATATTTTTTTCAATGGCATTTTCGAAAACACTTTCTAAACTATCATTAAATCCCTCAATATTTCCTAGATCAACCTTCTTTACCTCTTCATTAATCTTAGATATAATAAGGACTTGTTTCTTTTTCAGTTCTTTTAACTTAATTACATCATTAGAATTAAACCTTGAAAAATCATCTCTATTAACTTCAGTTTTTAAAATTGACTCAATCTCTTTTTTATATTCCTGATCAAACTTTACATAGTAATTACCAACAAGCTTATCACCTTTTAAACCAGTTGATTCTGGAGTCTCTCCATTACCATAACGTTCCCAAGCCAACATACTTTTACAAATATGTATTCCTCTGTCATTAATCACTTGTGTTTTGTATACCTTTTTCCCGGAAGCTTTAATAATTTCAGCAACAGAATATCCAAGCAGAACATTTCTTACATGCCCTAAATGCAATGGCTTATTTGTATTTGGTGATGAATATTCCACCATAACAGCATCGTTATCTACTTTAGGTGCGACAAAGCCATATTTTTCTTCATTTTTTATTACTTGAAAAAAATCAAGGTAATGCTCATCCGAAATAACAAGATTCAAAAACCCTTTAACTACATTAAAAGATTCCACTTCTGTAACATTATCAACTAAATATTGCCCCAAAGCTTCACCTATTTGAACAGGGTTCCCTTTAACAACCCTCAACATCGGAAAAACAACTACGGTAATATCACCTGTAAACTCTTTACGAGTAGCCTGAAATTCTACTGTTGGTAACTCCAATTTGTAAATCGTTACAAATGCCTCCTTAACTTTTAACGCTAATGTTTCTTGAATTGTCATTATCTTAATTTTATAAGTTGCAAAGATAACCTAAGCCAGAAATAAATTATATTTTCTTAAAAGAATTATTCATTTAAATAGTATATACTTATACAGCTAATTAAAAACTAAAAACACAATAACATTTCACCACTAATTAATGAGTATTGACAACTAAACAACGTATTTAGTCGATGTTTCTTGTCGTTAGTAGAATAATTTATTTCTTTTTAAATAATTAACGATTTAATAAAGCTTAATTCGTTAAAAATCCTTTTTTTTGCCAAAATTTTTAAATCGATGGAATTATTTTTATACATATTTGGAGCTTTATTCTCTGTAATGAACCCATTAGGAACCGTCCCTATTTTTGTTAGTTTAACAGAAGGTGACACACAAAAAGAAGTTAACAAAACATCAATGCTCACCAGTATTAATGTTTTTGTAATTTTAGTTATTTCATTTTTCTTAGGAAAATATGTTCTGGATTTTTTCGGAATTAGCTTAAGTGCTTTAAAAATCGCCGGAGGTTTAGTAATCGCTTCTTCTGGGTTTGCCTTATTAAAAGGAGAATTTAGTAAAAACAGAGGAATGAGCAAAAAACATAAAGAAGCTGCTCACGAAAGAGAACGCATTTCCCTTACTCCATTAGCCATCCCTATGATGGCCGGACCAGGATCTATCTCTTTACTCATTGGGTTAAACGAAGAGTACAGCGATACTTGTCAAATTATAACAACTATTCTTGCCGTTTTAGTAGTGTGCCTAATTTGTTATGTTATGATGAGAGGTTCAAAATATATTATTAAAGTTCTTGGGCCTAACGGAATTAACTCCATATCAAGAATAATTGGTTTTATCGTTATTGCTTTAGGAATTGAATACTTATGGGCTGGTATTTATTCTTTAATCCAAACAGTTATCTAAGCGTTTTATGCTAGAAAATAAAAAAGCCTGAAGAATTAAATTCTTCAGGCTTTTTTATTTTTTTGACCGCCCTCAATCAAAAGAGTTATTCCACTTAAGTTAAAGACACTGCTAGCTAAAATACTTCAGCTAACATACATCTTGCGCTTCCACCACCCAAAGTTTCAATAGTTTTTAAATCAACTGCCAAAACTGCAGCATGCTTCTCCAATTTAAACAATTGCTCTTTAGTTAAGCTTTCGTTTGCTTGCTTACTCATCACCAATACTGCTCCGGACTCTCCTTGAAGCTCTAACATGTTTCCTGCAAAGCAATTCATTTGAGTTTCAGTTATAGCAATAACTTCTTTACCCGATTTCTTTAAATGTTGCAGGACATTTTTCTTTTCTTTTTTATCATCAATAGCATCCAAGCAAATAACAGCAAATTCAGTACCTACACATAACATAACATTAGTATGATAAATAGGCTTTCTTTTTCCATCAACATTTTGATTTCCTTTAAACCATACTGGGTCATAATCGAAATCTTCACAAAACTCAATAAACAATTCTTCATCAGATCTTGAAGATTTTGCGCAATATGCAATTTTATGAACTCTATCTAAAATAATACTTCCAGTTCCTTCTAAATAGATTTCCTCATCCTCTGCAGAAGTATAATCAACAACATCATTTATTTCAATTCCAGTTTGAGATTCTATCAATGCAATAACATCCTCTCTTCTTTCTTTTCTCCTATTCGCTGCTTCCATAGGATATACAGCAACTATTCCTCCCTCATGAAAAGAAATCCAATTGTTAGGAAAAATAGAATCAGGCGTATGCGGATTCATCGTATCTTGAACAACAAGTACTTTAATTCCAGTGTTTTTTAATTGCTCAACAAAAGAGTCAAACTCAGCTAATGCTTTTTGTTGAATCACTTTAGGTGACAAAACCATTGCTTGCTGAAAATGATTTGACTTTGCAGTTTGCTCATTTTTAGCAAAAGCAACTGGACGAACCATTAATACGGTATTTGTGGATTGTTTCATATTAGCTATTAGGCGTTAGGCGTTAGGCGTTAGGCGTTAGGCGTTAGGCGTTAGGCGTTAGGCGTTAGGCGTTAGGCGTTAGGCGTTAG
>Ga0209291_1003809_pt1 | contig 10865 bp, 11 predicted proteins | sample GOMGulsemesocosm_FD_184633 | JGI IMG/M metagenome (GOLD analysis project Ga0209291, IMG submission 184633) | Methane-oxidizing microbial communities from mesocosms in the Gulf of Mexico - GOM9B Gulf of Mexico (SPAdes) (version 2) | ecosystem: Environmental > Aquatic > Marine > Cold seeps... | reverse complement strand
ATGGCGATAACGTTACGTTATTTAACGGATTAGAGAATGAAGGTCAGTTTGGAGATTACCAAGCTGAATTAATTAACGTCAGTAAAAAAAGTGCGCAAGTCGTTATTAAAAGCTTTAACGCTAAGTCGAATGAATCACCTTTGAACATTCATCTGGGTCAAGGTGTCTCACGTGGCGATAGAATGGACTTCACCTTACAAAAGTCAGTAGAACTTGGCGTAAATACTATTACGCCATTATTTACGGAACGCTGTGGCGTAAAGCTAACTGGTGAAAGGTTACAGAAGAAAATAGACCAATGGCAGAAAATTGTAGTCAGTGCCTGTGAACAAAGTGGCCGATGCATTGTACCTACGGTTAAACCAGCTATTGGGTTAAATGAATGGCTACGACAAGAAACTTCAGCATTAAAACTAAATCTTCATCCAAAAGCTGAACATTCTATTATGAGTCTTCCTGCTGATAATGTCCGCGTAAGATTATTAATAGGCCCAGAAGGTGGACTTAACGATGAAGAGATTGAACAAGCAAATAACGAAGGTTTTGTTGATGTGTTATTAGGACCACGCGTACTAAGAACAGAAACAGCTGCCCTAACAGCAATTACCGCCCTACAATGTAGATATGGCGATATTAAATAATATAACTCGGGTTAGAAATACTCTGAGTTTCGATTAAATTAGCAATACCAAAAACTAATACTAGGAATACAAATGACAATTAAACTTGGCATCGTAATGGACCCTATTTCACAAGTTAATGTGAAAAAAGATTCATCAATGGCGATGATGTTTGAAGCACAAAAACGTGGTTACGAAATCTATTACATGGAAATGAACGACCTGTACTTAGAGCAAGGTCAATGTCGTGCGTCTGCACAAACCATTCGCGTATTCGATAATCCAGAACATTGGTATGAGTTAGATGAAGCTAAAGATATTGCCGTTAGTGAATTAGATGCGGTGCTCATGCGTAAAGATCCACCGTTTGATACTGAATTTATTTACGCGACTTATATGCTTGAACGTGCTGAAGTGGAAGGCACATTAATTGTAAATAAACCACAAAGCTTACGTGATTGTAACGAAAAGTTATTTACTGCTTGGTTTGCCGATTTAACCCCTAAAACACTGGTTACTCGTAGTAGTGAGCGTATTAGAAAGTTTCATCAAGACGAAAAAGATATCATAATTAAACCATTAGACGGCATGGGTGGTTCATCTATTTTCCGTATTGGACCCAATGATCCCAATGTAGGTGTTATACTTGAAACATTAACTGATCATGGAAAGCAATATGCCATGGTGCAAGAATACATGGCTGCAATTACTGAAGGCGACAAACGTATTCTTATTGTTAATGGCGAACCTATGCCATATTGCCTTGCGCGTATACCAGCTCAAGGTGAAACCCGCGGTAACTTAGCAGCTGGTGGACGTGGCGAAGCTCGACCGTTAAGCCCTACCGATAAATTAATTGCAGATACAATTGGACCCGAGTTAAAGAAACGTGGCTTATATTTTGTTGGTTTAGACGTTATCGGTGATAAAGTTACAGAGATTAACGTAACAAGCCCAACCTGTATTCGTGAAATAGAAGCCGCTTACCCGATCAATATTAGCGGTAAGCTTATGGATGCTATTGAAGAAAATATTAGAAATAAATAATTTTAACGTTTAAAAAAAAAGGCGAACATATGATTAATTTAGAAAATCAATTACTTATTGCAATGCCGACATTAGACGATTCTTATTTTAATAAAACCGTGACTTACATTTGTGAGCATAACGAAGAGGGCGCGATGGGGTTTATTATTAATCTTCCCATCGACCTTACGTTAAACGAGCTTTTAGCGCATATTGATGCTGATGTAGAGTCTAACCCTATAATGAGTCAAAAAGTACTTACTGGTGGTCCAGTATCCACTCAGCGTGGTTTTGTACTTCATAGTCCACAATTTTGTTGGAAAAGCTCATTACCACTTAGCAATGATGTAATGATCACCACCTCTAAAGATATTTTAATGGCGCTTGGTACCGACCAAGCACCAGAGAAATTTCTAGTTACATTAGGGTATGCCGGTTGGGGTCCAGGTCAGCTAGAAGAAGAGATTAAGGCAAACTCTTGGTTAACCACTTATGCTGATGGCGATATTCTTTTTAACACTCCTATTGAGCAACGCTGGAAAAAAGCAACTGATAGATTAGGTATTGATATGGCACACCTTTCAACTGAAGTGGGTCACGCTTAATCTATCTACGACTAACCTTTAATCATTTAGATAAGAATTTATGGCAAAAAAAGCAGCTATTGGCCAACGTACTACTGTTGGCTTCGATTTTGGTAAAAAATATATCGGCGTAGCCGTAGGTCAAGAGCTAACAGGAAACGCAACACCGCTTGGTTCAGTAAAAGCAAACGATGGCGTTCCCCATTGGGATAACATTCAAAGTTACCTTAAAGAATGGCAACCTGACTACATTGTGGTGGGTTTACCGTTAAATATGGATGGCTCAGAGCAACAATTAACCTTAGATGCTAAAAAATTTGGTAAGCGTATATTTGGACGTTTTGGCATTCCTGTTGAATACCAAGATGAACGACTAACGACAGCCGATGCTAAAGAACAATTATTTGCCCGTGGTGGCTATCGCAACCTTTCAAAAGACAACATCGATGCTGAGTCAGCAAAACTTATCATCGAAAGTTATTTTGAAACGATTTATGACTAAATAGCCTTAGTTTAACATTCATGAAAAATGTTAAACTAAGAAAAATGATGCTGTAGAATTTAATGCACCTGACGAAAATGCCATCTGCTTAAACTGTATTCAGGTTTATTTATGATATAGAGCAAAGATAAACAAACCCATAATACGTTTATTCTTCTTTAGGCTCTAAACCCGCTAAAGTAACACCCGAAAGTGAACCAGAACCACCTTGATCTCCACTACGTAGTTTAATCATTAAGCGTAAATCATTTGGTGAATCAGCATGATGAAGTGCATCAGCATAATTAATCTGCCCTGCTTGATACAAATCAAATAATGCTTGGTCAAAGGTCTGCATACCTAATTCTTTAGATTTATGCATAACTTCTTTAACACCACCAATATCCCCTTTCTTAATTAACTCAGCAATAAACGGTGAATTAAGTAAAATTTCAATGGCGGCAACACGTCCGTCACCATCAACGGTTGGAACAAGTTGCTGAGCAATAATACCACGTAAGTTTAAGGCTAAATCAAAAAGCAATTTACCATGTTGGTCTGCTGGTACTAAATGCATAATACGGTCAATCGCTTGGTTAGCATTGTTAGCATGCAGTGTTGCGATACATAAATGCCCTGTTTCAGCAAAACTTAATGCGTGTTCCATGGTTTCACGGTTACGGATCTCACCTATAAGTATTACGTCTGGTGCTTGTCGTAAAGAACTTTTTAGTGCTGCATCAAAGCTTTCGGTATCTAAACCAACTTCACGCTGAGTAACCATACACTTTTCATGCTCATGAACAAATTCCACCGGATCTTCAATGGTCAGAATATGCCCTCTAGAGTTTTTATTGCGATAGCCAATTAACGCCGCCATTGAGGTTGATTTACCTGTACCCGTACCACCAACAAATAAAACCAGACCCCGTTTCGACATAACAACATCTTTCAATACTGACGGTAATCCTAAGTCATCAGCATCTGGAATATTCGTAACAATTCGACGAATAACCATGCCGGCCATGTCACGCTGCCAAAATGCCGAAACACGGAAACGACCAATACCATCAATAGAAATAGCGAAATTACACTCTTTTTCTTCGGTAAATAGCGCTTTATTTTTTGCCGTCATGGAATCGTGAACTAAACCTAATGATTCATCAGGAGTTAGCACGTGCTCATCAATAGGAACTAGTTCACCATTAACTTTGGCACTAACAGGTAACTTGGCGGTTACAAACATATCAGATGCGTCTTGATCGACCATCTTAGACAACAATTGATTAAAATTCATCGCTATCCCTTATTTTGATTAAATTTATATAAAAAAAACACGCTCTAATAACCTTGTGTAAATTGGTTTTTATCTTGAGCTTTTTCCATTGCACCTTGGCGAGTGATCATTCCACGACTCACTAAGTTTTGTAAACACTGATCCATGGTTTGCATACCATGAGACATACCCGTTTGAATGGCTGAATACATTTGTGCAATTTTATCTTCACGAATAAGGTTACGTATAGCGGGTACACCAATCATTATTTCGTGTGCTGCAACTCGACCGCCGCCCACTTTCTTGATTAGTGTTTGTGAAATAACTGCACGTAAAGATTCAGATAACATTGAACGTACCATAGACTTTTCTTCACCTGGGAACACATCAATAATACGGTCAATGGTTTTAGGTGCAGAAGTAGTATGCAGTGTACCGAATACTAAATGACCCGTTTCTGCAGCGGTCATGGCTAATCGTATAGTTTCTAAATCACGCATCTCACCAACAAGTATTACATCGGGATCTTCACGAAGTGCTGAACGAAGTGCTGCTTCAAAACTTAAAGTATCGCGATGAACTTCACGTTGGTTAATTAAACACATTTTATTATCGTGCACGAATTCTATTGGGTCTTCAATGGTGAGTATATGGTCATTTTTATTACTGTTAATGTAATCAACCATAGCCGCTAGTGTAGTAGATTTACCAGAACCAGTTGGCCCAGTAACAAGTACTAAACCACGTGGCGTATCAGCAATATCTCTAAAAATATCAGGACACCCTAAATCATCTAGCGATAATATTTTACTAGGGATAGTACGAAATACCGCTGCTGGCCCACGGTTTTGGTTAAAAGCATTAACCCTGAAACGAGCTAAATTTGGTACTTCAAAAGAAAAATCGACCTCTAATTTTTCTTCGTAGTCTTTGCGTTGCTTGTCATTCATTATATCATAGACCAACGCGTTAACGTCTGCGGCGTCAAAAGCTGGTATATTTAACTTTCTAACATCGCCATCAACACGAATTGACGGTGGTGTACCCGTTGATAAATGTAAATCTGACGCATCATTTTCAACACTAAATGCAAGTAATTCGGTAATATCCATACAGACCTCTTAACAAAGAACAATTCGAACCCTTGCTCGAATCATTGATTTAAAAATTTGAAATAAATTATATGACACTCATTAAAGATAATATTGCTGCGATTAAAGCGCAAATTTCCCAAGCCTGTAATCAGTGTAGTCGTTCTATCGACGACGTGACATTACTTGCTGTTAGTAAAACTAAGCCTTCTTTACTTATTGAACAAGCTTATCAAGCTGGTCAACGAGCATTCGGTGAAAGCTATGTACAAGAATCGGTTGAAAAGATTACACAACTTTCACACTTAACAAATATTTGTTGGCATTTTATCGGACCAATTCAGTCCAATAAAACCCGACAAATCGCAGAAAATTTTTCATGGGTTCACGGTATAGACCGTTTAAAAATAGCAACCCGTTTAAATGAACATCGAAGTACTCAAGATACCCCACTAAACGTTTGTTTACAAATCAATATTAGTAATGAAATCAGTAAGTCTGGTGTTTTATTAAACGAACTAGCTGAGCTGGCTCAATACGTTAGCACTTGTAAAAACTTAGTATTACGTGGCGTAATGGCAATTCCTGAAAAAAATGCCTCTGCTGACACCTTTAATAAGATGCATGACATCTTTAAATCTTTCCAACAAATGTATCCAACTATTGATACATTATCTATGGGTATGTCTGGAGATATGGAACAAGCCATTTTATCAGGATCTACGATGGTAAGAGTAGGAACGGCTATATTTGGTGCTCGTTAGTACCCCCACAAAATAACTGAGCTCAAAAAGGAACACACCACGGAGGTCACAGAGAACACCGAGAAAAATATTACACTATATTTTCTCTATTTAGCACAGCGCCTCGGTGCTCGCAGTGGTGAATTATATAAGCACTGAAGAGTTACTATATACTTAAATAATTAATAATTAATCATTACATCGTAGGAAAAACAATGACAAAAATCGCATTTATTGGTGCAGGTAACATGAACGCCGCTATTATCGGCGGACTGGTAAACAGTGGTATCTCAGCAGATACGATTATGGTTACCAACCCTTCACCAGCTAAAAGAGAAGCGTTATCAGAACAATACGGTATTCTTAACACAGCAGATAACAGCGAAGCGGTTAAATTTGCCGATATTGTTATTCTGGGTGTTAAGCCCTACCTTATTGTAGAGGTATGTGAAACTTTCAAAAAAGAGATAGATATCTCTGGCAAATGTTTTGTGTCTGTAGCTGCAGGTTGTTTGCTTAAAGATATTCAAAACGCGTTACATGATGACTCTTCAATTATTCGTACCATGCCAAATACTCCTGCGCAAGTAGGTTTAGGTATGACAGGTATTTACGCAAATGAATTTGTCACGGCCCAACAAAAATCAGCAGTTGAAAAAATAATCGCCTGTACCGGTGAATATATTTGGCTTGCAGACGAGGGTGGGATTGATCGTATTACTTGTGTATCTGGTTCTGGTCCTGCTTATTTCTTTTTGTTCATGGAAGCGATGGAAAAACAAGCGAAAGCATTAGGGTTTTCAGAAGCAGATAGCAGAAACTTAGTACAACAAACCGCATTAGGTGCTGCAAGCATGGTAATACAAAACCCTGAGGTTGAAATTGGCCAACTTCGCACCAATGTTACCTCTAAAGGTGGCGCTACACAGGCAGCATTATCAGAGTTTACAAACGGTAAACTACCTGAACTTGTTGAAACAGCAATGAATGCAGCATTGAACCGCGCAAAAGAAATGGCAAATAATTAGTAACAGATTTTTTCAACCATGAGCATTGTTTAACGTTAAAGTAACGTTAAACAATTACATTACACTTTCCGGAGATTTACATGCAAGCCATTAATTACCTACTCGACTTTGCATTTGATGCATTTTTTATGATTTTAGTTGTTCGAGTTTGGCTACAACTGGTGAGAGCTGATTTTTATAACCCACTCAGCCAGTTTGTTGTTAAAGTAACTAACCCTTTAGTTATTCCACTACGTCGTATTATTCCTGGTATAGGTGGCATAGATATGGCAACCGTATTATTGGCATATACAGTAGCAACGCTGAAATTTATCATTATCCCTGTTGTAAATGGTGGTGGCGTAGACATTATTTCAGCATTATTTCTAGCAGCGTTGTTTTTTGTGAAACAGACTGGATTTTTACTGTTTGTTTTCATGTTATTAATGGCGTTAATGAGCTGGGTTGTGCAAGGTTATAACCCGACACAGATGATCTTCCAGCAGCTTACCGACCCATTTTTGCGACCTATTCGTAAAATAATCCCGGCAATTGGTGGTTTAGATTTATCAATACTCGCTGCATTTTTATTACTTAATGTCGTTAATATGCTAATTGGTGACATGATCCCATACTGGAGAATGTTGTAATACCGTATGTCCATCGAAGTGATTAAGTTAGCGCTATGAAGCTATACTTAATCATTCCTCATTCTTTTTTAATGGAGTTATTCGTGAATAAACGATTTAAACACCTTACAATTATCTTACTTTCTTTTTTCTTTGTCTTTAATGCGCAAGCAAGCAACATGAAGAAAATTGGCGACTTAAATGTTCATTACATAGCAATTGGTGCAACTTTTCTAACACCAGAAATAGCAAAGGCTTATAACATTACCCGCAGCCGTTACAACGGTCTAATCAACATTTCCGTATTAGACAATACCCAAGCTGGCACTCCTGCTAAGCATGTTTCAATTACCGGTAAAGCGAGAAATGACTTAGGGCAAATAAAAACATTAGAGTTTGAAGAAGTCACCGAAGGTGATGCTATTTACTACCTTGCACAAGTTAAATACTCGGATGAAGAAACCTTTTATTTTGATATTAATATCAACGATGGTTCAGGTAATAAGACACTAACGTTTAAGCAAAAGTTTTATGTAGATTGATTATAACTGTTCACCTCTCAAAAAAAGAGCGTACCACAGAGAACACCGAGGAAAATATTGCGCTTTATTTTCTCGGTGTAGCGCAGTGCCTCTGTGCTCTCGATGGTGAATATTGGTTTTAAATTATCTAAGCATTGAATAGATATCATTGATTTTTATAATGAATGCAGGAGTAGGAAAAGTTTCATAGCTATTCCTTGCCTCCCAGTTTCCCTAGCTACAATAGCTCAGACTTCACACTTTTTTCTTTAATTTTCATGGTAACTTTTTGACCAAAAGCATTAATCAACAAACCTAGTAATACACAACCACTGCCAACCCATTGAATCATAGATATAGATTCACCTAAGAAAAATGCCGATGCTGAAATTCCAACAATAGGTACACCTAACGTTAATGGGGCTACCTGCCCCGCTGGATAATGATCTAGTAAATAACTCCACAAACTATAACCAATAATAGATGCTGCAACCGACAAGTAACATAAGGCCATGAATGAAGTCCAATTAAAGGCTTTCATACTTTCAATGATTAATGCTGGCCCTTCAAATATATAGCTCGAGAGTAAAAAAGGTACAACGGGGATCCATGCTGACCAAATAACCAAATCTAATCCTGCTTTATAGCCTTGCTTGTTGATCATACGATTAATAATATTACCCAGCGCCCAAAACGTTGCAGCAACAATACTCAAACCAAAACCAATGGCGGTCATTTCAGTATTTTCACTACTGGTCGCAATCAATATCAGCCCAGCTCCTGCCACCAACATAGCCAATATCTGTGCAAATTTAATCTGCTCTTTTAACAATAAAGCGGCAAATATTAAGGTAAATAACGCTTGAGATTGTAATACCAGCGATGCCAACCCTGCCGGCATTCCTAATGCCATAGAGCTAAATAGAAATGAAAATTGACCAAAACTTAAAATCAACGCGTAAGCAGCCAGCCACCTAAATGGAATGGAAGGTCGTTTGACAAAAAATATCCCTAAAGAAAACACCAAGGCAAATCTAAGCGCTCCCATTAATAAGGGTGGCAGCCCTTCTAGTCCCCACACAATAACAACAAAGTTAACTCCCCAAATAATAACAATGAGAAGTCCTAAAAGCGTATCTTTAAATGACATGGTGATCCTTATGACTGCTGAGACGATTGAAAATATCACGCTATTTCAATACAAATTTATCTTAATATTGTATGATCCCTACCATAGAAAAACACTCCACAGTTTAAAGGTAATATCATGTATACAGTTGTGCTTGCAACCGGTAATCAAGGCAAAGTAAAAGAACTCTCTAGCTTGTTAGCAGAACATGCAATTAACGTTGTTCCTCAGAGCGACTTTGATGTGCCTGACGTTCCTGAAACGGGTACTACCTTTGTTGAAAATGCCATTATTAAAGCACGCCATGCAGCAAAATTAACGGGTCTACCCGCTATTGCTGACGATTCAGGTTTAGAAGTAGATGCACTTAATGGCGCACCAGGAGTTTATTCCGCTCGTTACGCCGGTGAAGCGGCAAATGATAACGACAATACCAACAAACTACTTCAGGCATTAGACAATGTAGCTGACAAAAAGAGAACGGCTCGATTTCATTGTGTTTTGGTTTATATGAAACATGAAAACGATCCAACACCTATTATTTGCCATGGTGCTTGGGAAGGTACAATTGGTCGCGAAAAAATAGGTGAGCAAGGTTTTGGTTACGATCCGGTATTTTGGCAAGAAGATAAACAAATGACCTCAGCCCAATTACCTCGTGATATAAAAAATGCACTGAGCCATCGAGGACAAGCATTACAGCAGCTTGTTGCAAAACTTGCTAACTCTACTCAATCAGCTCAATCAGCTCAATCAACGATCAAATAAGGCGATATTTAGTGCTACAAGCTCCACCGTTATCGTTATACATACATATTCCTTGGTGTGTTCAAAAATGTCCGTACTGCGACTTTAATTCGCACGCTCTAAAACACGACATTCCTGAAGAAGAATACGTAGAACAACTCATTATTGATTTAGACGCAGATATTGAACGATTTAAACTTTCAAACCGCCCTTTGCATAGCATATTTATTGGTGGTGGAACACCAAGCCTGTTTTCCTCTCCTGCTATAAAATCAATGTTAGATCAGGTGTTATCTCGTTTTGAACACCAAGCCGATATTGAAATAACCCTAGAAGCAAACCCCGGTACGGTTGAAGCAGATAAGTTTGTAGGATTTTTTGATGGTGGTGTTTCACGTTTATCTATTGGTGTGCAAAGTTTCGAGTCAGATAAACTGATCAAATTAGGAAGGATTCACGATAGCCAACAAGCTAAAAAAGCAGCTGAGTTAGCGACAAATTGTGGAGTATCTAGCTTCAATTTAGACCTCATGCACGGCTTACCTAATCAGTCGCTAGACAATGCGCTTGATGATTTAAAAACAGCAATCGCCTTGAATCCAACGCACTTATCTTGGTATCAATTAACCATTGAGCCTAATACCCCGTTTCATTCAAAGCCACCTAAGCTCCCTGCCGATGAAACCTTATGGGACATTCAAGATCAAGGTCTAAAACTACTGGAAGATGCAGGCTATAAACAATACGAAATATCAGCCTATAGTAAAGAAGGTTACCAATGCCAACACAACCTCAATTATTGGCAGTTTGGTGATTACCTCGGTATCGGCTGTGGCTCACACGGCAAAATCACCGATATAGAAAACAAGACAATTTATCGCACCATTAAAGTAAAACATCCTAAAGGATATTTAGATAAAGATCGTGAACATTTAGACCATTTAAATACCGTACAACCAGACGAACTTCCTTTTGAATATATGATGAATGTACTGAGATTACGCCAATCAT
>Ga0209291_1003808_pt1 | contig 10867 bp, 10 predicted proteins | sample GOMGulsemesocosm_FD_184633 | JGI IMG/M metagenome (GOLD analysis project Ga0209291, IMG submission 184633) | Methane-oxidizing microbial communities from mesocosms in the Gulf of Mexico - GOM9B Gulf of Mexico (SPAdes) (version 2) | ecosystem: Environmental > Aquatic > Marine > Cold seeps... | reverse complement strand
GTCTTTTTATCGATTATATGGCTGTGTGGTGAAAGACTGACCAATGTTAACTGTACATCTGATTTATGTTCTGTATTATCGGGGACAGTTAACCATTTTATTCATATTCAACAGGGGATATAATATGCGCATTATATTACTTGGCGCTCCTGGCGCAGGTAAAGGTACACAAGCTCAGTTTTTGATGGACACTTTCGGTATTCCTCAAATATCAACCGGTGACATGTTGCGAGCTGCAATTAAAGCAGGAACAAAGTTAGGTCTTGAAGCTAAAAAAGTAATGGATGCAGGGCAACTTGTGTCGGATGATCTTATTATTGGTCTGGTTAAAGAACGTGTTGCACAAGCTGATTGTGATAAGGGATTTTTGTTAGACGGTTTTCCGCGCACGATCCCACAAGCTGACGCAATGAAAGATAATAATATCACCGTTGATCATGTTGTTGAAATCGATGTGCCAGACGAAGATATTGTGGGCCGCATGAGTGGTCGTCGTGTTCACTCTGGTTCTGGGCGTGTTTACCATGTGGTATACAACCCGCCAAAAGAAGAGATGAAAGATGACGTCACTGGTGAAGCATTGTCGATTCGTCCCGATGATGAAGAATCAACAGTGCGTAAGCGCCTTGGTATTTATCATGAGCAAACTAAACCGTTAATCGCTTATTACACGAAAGCGGCAAACGAAGGTCTAAACAAGTACCACAGTTTAGATGGCACCAAACAAGTCGCCGTTGTTAGCGCAGAAATTAACGCATTGCTTGCTTAATATAAGCTGCTAAAGCATATACGTTATGATAAAGACGCATTAATAGTTGTTATTAATGCGTTTTTTTGTGGCTGGGTATAAAGCATAATCGAACAATGTTATATTCGGTTATTGATGTAATTGGTGCTAGTACAATCATATTGACTGGTTTATCGGTGCTATCTGATAACCACAGCTATAAATAAACTTGTAATCATGGGAAAGTGCAGTGTCAGAGTCGTCAAAAAAAATTGGTGTTATCGTCGCAAATTTGGGTACGCCAGAGCAACCAACACCGATTGGCGTGTATAAATACCTCGCACAATTTCTATCTGATAAACGCGTCATTGACCTGCCGAGTTTCGTGTGGAAACCGCTACTTTATGGGGTGATACTTCCGCTACGTAGCCCACGTGTCGCCAAGCTATATCAGGAGATTTGGACTGATAAGGGCTCGCCATTGCGTACTTACACTGAGTCGATTGTTGATAAACTCAATGCCGTCTATAGTGACGCTGATAATGTTATCTGTATCAGTGCGATGAGCTATGGCCAACCGCACATTAATCAGGCGCTGGCGGCTTTTGAATCCTTAGGGATTAGCGATATTGTGGTGTTACCTTTGTATCCGCAATATTCTGCGACAACTACCGCTGTTATTTGCGATCAACTCGGTCAACATTTTGCCAAAACACGCCACATTCCGCAGGTGCGCACGGTGATGCAATATTGTGATGATGGCGCTTATATCCAAGCACTGGCAAATACTGTTTTAGCTAAATGGCGCAGGGAAGGGCGGGCTAAACAATTAGTTATCTCATTTCATGGTATGCCTCAACGCTATGTTGATGCGGGTGATCCTTACCAATCACAGTGTCAGCGCACGGCCAGTGCGCTAGCTACAGCGTTAGGGTTAACCGATCAGCAATGGTTAATCACCTACCAGTCGAGATTTGGAAAAGCTAAATGGTTAATGCCCTATACTGATCTGAGCTTAGCAAAGCTTGCATCAGATGGTGTCGACAGTGTCGATATAATTTGTCCGGCATTTGCAGTCGATTGCCTTGAAACAATTGAAGAGATTGAACAAGAGAATAGGGAAGTCTTTATCAGTCACGGCGGTAAGGAATATCACTACATTCCAGCGCTCAATGATAGCGATGCACATATCTCGGTGCTAAAAAACCTCATCGATCAACAACGCCAAGGCATGTAGCCATTTGCTGAGCTCCATCGAGGGCGGTTTTAGATAATGTCTACAATTTAAGGCGTTATCTAACGGCGCAAGCCACGCTATTTAGGAGCTTATTTGCATCCTGTCACATAATGCCTGAATATAATTGCCCTTAGCCTGTGTCGTTCAGGTAAAATAGCACCATACTTCTCCCTTGTTAACGCTAGGGAGCGCCATCCTAATAATGAGTTTATTATCTATGAAGTTTCCTGGTCAGCGTAAGATCAAACATTACTTTCCTGTGGCTAATCGTAAGAAAGCGGGAGAAATAGCAAAACGTGTTGCTAGTGGTTCTCATATCTGTGGCATCGACCAGACTTTGGTCGATATAGAAGCGCCAGTAGATGATCAGTTTTTAGCGCAGTTTGACTTAATTAAGGGTACCTCTTGTTTAGTCGATGACATACAAGCAGAGGCAATCTATCAGCTTTTATTAAATGATGATTTAATCAGTCATGAGTTTGCCGGTGGTACAATTGGCAACACATTGCATAATTTCTCTGTATTGTCTGACGCCCGTAGTGTGCTCTTTGGGGTAATAAGCGATCCAATTAGAGCCAAAGGTTACGCCTACAAATACCTCAGCAATACATCATCTAAAGTCGACCTAGACATATTACAGCCTGTAAGCGGTCCTATTGGGCGATGTTTCACGCTAATAAGCAGTGATGGCGAACGAACTTTTGCGTTTAATCGTGGAATGTCTAACGCGTTAACCAGTGAAAGTATCGATCGTGACGTGGTAAGTCAGTCATCCGCATTGGTCATTAGTGCATATTTGATGCGTGTTGGCGAAGGCGACACCATTGATCAAGCAACAATGACAGCCGTTCAATATGCTAATGAAAGCGGCACGCCAGTTGTGTTGAGTCTTGGCACTAAACAGATTATTGAGCAGGATCCGACATGGTGGCTAAACTTTATCAAGCAGCACGTTACAGTCCTGGCCATGAATGAAGAAGAAGCTGAAGTGCTGACGGGTGAATCGGATCCACTATTGGCAAGTAAACGCGCGCTAGAGGTAGCTGATCTCGTATTGTTGACCGCTGGTCCTGATGGTCTATATCTGTCTGGGTACTGTGATAAGGCCGTATTACGAGAAACAACAAACCCGCTTAAGACAGCATCAGTGGCGGACTTTAATGAGTTTGAGTTTAGTCGAGCGATGGGGAAATCAGACTGTGCTGAACCCGTGATGGTTTTCTCTCATATTGAACCTTATATGGGCGGTCCATTATCGATTAAAAACACCAACGGTGCCGGTGACGGTGCGCTTTCAGCGTTACTCCATGATATGGCCGCGAATCATTACCATCAGCAGTATTTCCCTAAATCGAGCAAGCATTTGCAATCGGCATTATGTTACTCTTCTTTTGCGCAAGTATGTAAATACTCTAATCGTGTAAGTTTTGAGATGTTAAATCAACATTCGCCGCGCTTATCTCGTGGTTTGCCAGAGCGTGAAGATAGTCTTGAGGAAGCGTACTGGGAGCAATAAGCTACATCCAATTTAAGCTAACCTAATGATTAGACACAAAAAAGCCTGCTTATAGCAGGCTTTTTTAATTGTTCAACGTCGCTTAGTAGCTGTCGTTATGTACCGCGGCGATTGCTCGGCCTGACGGCTCATTCATGTTCTGGAAACTCTCATCCCATAACAATGCTTCTGGTGTTGAACAGGCAACAGACTTACCACCTGGGACACATTTAGCCGCCGTTTCGTTCGGGAAATGACCTTCAAAAATAGTTCTAAACAAATAACCTTCTTTGCTATCTGGCGTATTGTGAGGGAACTTAAATTGTGCATTTTCTAATTGTTGGTCGCTAACCGCAGCTTCAGCATGAACTTTTAGCTCATCGATCCAAGAGTAACCAACACCATCTGAGAATTGCTCTTTCTGGCGCCATGCAACAGATGCCGGTAACATATCAGCGAACGCTTCACGCAAGATGTGCTTTTCCATACGGTCTTTAGTGATGAGCTTAGCATCAGGGTTTTGCGTCATTGCTACGTCAATGAATTCTTTATCAAGGAATGGTACACGAGCTTCAACACCCCATGCTGACATTGCTTTGTTCGCACGAGCGCAATCAAACATGTGTAGCTTGTTAAGTTTACGCACGGTCTCTTCATGGAATTCACGAGCGTTTGGCGCCTTGTGGAAATAGAGGTAACCACCAAGTAGTTCATCAGAGCCTTCGCCTGACAGTACCATCTTAATCCCCATCGCTTTTATTTTACGTGCCATGAGGTACATTGGTGTTGATGCGCGAATAGTCGTAACATCATACGTCTCAAGATGATAGATAACATCCTTAATCGCATCAATCCCTTCACGAATTGTAAAATGTACTGGATGGTGAACTGTGCCTAAGTGCTCGGCAACTTTAGCGGCCGCGATTAAATCTGGTGAGCCTTCAAGACCTACTGCAAATGAATGCAATTGTGGCCACCATGCATCAGATTCATCATTATCTTCAACACGTTTTTGAGCAAATTGCTGAGTGATAGCAGAAATGACTGAGCTGTCTAAGCCACCTGATAATAGTACACCATAAGGTACATCTGACATCAATTGACGCTTAACAGAGTTTTCTAGTGCTACTTTTAGCGCTTGCGGGCTCGCATCGTTGTTCTTGACTGTGTCGTAGTCGCTCCAATCACGGTCATAGTATTTTACCATTTCACCGACTTTACTATCGAAGTAGTGGCCAGGAGGGAACTCTTCAATCGTTTTACATACTGGAACGAGTGCTTTCATCTCTGAGGCAACATAAAAGTTACCATGCTCATCACGACCAGTGTACATTGGGATGATGCCCATATGATCGCGACCCAATAGATAACGATCTTCCTTTTCATCATATAAAGCGAACGCAAACATACCGTTAAGCTTGTCTAAAAATTCATTACCGTGTGCTTGATAAAGGGCTAGGATGATTTCACAATCCGATTTTGTTTGGAATGGATAATCAGGATAGTCAGCGCCAAGCTCTTTATGGTTATATATTTCGCCATTGACCGCTAGGATATTATCTTTGTTTGCGTTGTATAGTGGCTGAGCACCATTATCAACATCAACAATTGATAATCTTTCGTGAGCAAGGATCGCGCGGTCAGACGCATATATACCTGACCAATCTGGGCCACGATGGCGCATTAGCTTAGACATTTCCAACGCGGTGGTACGTAATTTAGCTGGATCTGACTTAATATCAAAAATCGAAAATATAGAACACATGAGGTAAAACTCTCCAATCAAAGCAACGGTGCTTCTTTAGGCAATACAATACGGAGGACAAGGATATCCCTTATCTTATGTTGGCGGCTTTTCGTGAAGTGCAACTCGGATGTATTATTACATCTCTTAAATTGCAAACTATCGAGTCGCTGTTGTTCTTATGTGAACAATCTGTTGCGCCCAATAGATAGATTATTTATTATCTGCAATGTTTATAACCAATGGATTATCCGTTGTCAATGGCTATCTAAGCCGATAGGATAGATAGTGTGCTATTTAATTAATTTGTTAGACTTTAGGCTTAGGCTCGTTGTTATAATCCTGTGAAATTGTCGCTAGCGGCGTAAACCGGTTGGTACCTAATCCACGCCTTAATTTTGGTTTAGGGGGACGGATTTTATATAAATGGTATGATTTTATTTTAGGATCTTAATTTACTATGGTGTGTTGATAATGATTTCTGTTTCGAAAAAATATTGCTTAGTAATGACTGCATTGGTCGTTACAACGAGTTTCAATGCCATCGCGTTGGGTAGTATATCAAATGTCGATGTCGCTCAGTTATGTAAAGAGCAGAGCGAAGAAATTCTCGAAGAACTGGGCGTTGAGCCGCACGGTTGGCGATCGGAACGAAGCAATAGCGACACTAAAATAAACATCGAAGGACAGTGGAATAGTCGCAGCGGCATATATATTGTTGAGTGTGAACTGCCGTTTGGTGCAGACGCCGAATCACTCGAGCTACGCGTATTCCAGGGCGAATAGCGTTGATGGTATTTAATCATATTTGAGAAATAAAAAAAGCCGAGCTAAGCTCGGCTTTTTTACAAGCAGATTAAATAATACTAATCAGCTGCATAGCCTTGCGGTGGTAAGCTAATGTCATCAAGTATTACGTCAAAAACGCCAGCATTTTGTCGCATTGTCAGTCTATCTTGACACATCCACTGTACGACCAATGGGTAGATCCGATGTTCCTGTTGATGTACACGTGCCGCGAGATCATCACAAGTATCGGTATCAAAAATTGGTACTTTCGCTTGCAAGATCACCGGTCCACCATCGAGTTCTTCAGTCACAAAATGGACACTAACACCATGAACATCATCACCAGCGTCTATCGCTCGTTGATGGGTATTCAATCCTTGATACTTTGGCAGCAAAGAAGGGTGGATGTTAACCATTTTTCCTTGATAACGTTGGACAAACGCTGGTGTTAAGATACGCATAAAGCCGGCGAGCACAATGATGTCAGGCTGATAAGTATCGATTTCAAGCGCCAACGCTTGATCATACGCTTCACGCGTCTCAAACGCCTTGTGATCAACTACTTGACTGGCTATATCGCTATTAGCAGCGCGCTCTAAGCCATAGACATCAGGGCGATTAGATATCACCCCGACGACTGTACCATCAATGAGGTCGCGCTGAGCGTTGTCGATGATAGCTTGTAAATTACTACCACTACCACTTATTAATACTACGATACGTTTTGTCATGAATACACCTTGATCTTAACGTTAAGCTGCTTACGCAATGCTTACTTGTTCTTCGTCGCCTTCGCGAGCGGCGATTGAACCGATGTGCCAAGCATTCTCGCCAAGTTCTTTAAACTGGGCCAATGCACTATCTAGATCATCTTGTGGCACAACTAAGATCATGCCAACACCACAGTTGAATGTACGATACATTTCATAAGTGTCGATGTTCCCCTTGGTTTGTAGCCAATTGAAGATTTGTGGCCACTGCCAGCTAGCGCCATCAATGTTTGCTTTTAAATCCGTTGGTAATACACGAGGGATGTTTTCCCAAAAACCACCACCAGTGATATGCGACAGCGCATGAACGTTATGCTTAGCGATTACATCGAGACAGGTTTTGACATAAATGCGTGTCGGTTCCATCAGATGATCAGCAATTGTTTTGTCACCAAGCATTTCATCGGTACTTGCGTTACTGACTTCGAGGACTTTACGGATTAAAGAGAAACCGTTTGAATGAGGACCAGAAGAACCAAGAGCTATTAAGGCATCACCGGCGGCAACTTTGCTGCCATCAATGACGTCCTCTTTTTCAACAACACCGACACAAAAACCTGCCATGTCGTAGTCTTCACCGTGATACATTCCAGGCATCTCAGCAGTTTCGCCGCCAATTAATGCACAACCAGCTAACTCACAGCCTTTACCGATACCAGAAACAACGGCGGTTGCAACGTCAACGTCAAGTTTAGCCGTGGCAAAATAGTCTAAGAAAAATAATGGCTCGCCACCTTGTACGATAAGGTCATTCACACACATACCGACCAAATCAATACCTACACTTTCATGACGTTTTAAATCAATCGCTAAGCGTAATTTTGTGCCAACACCATCTGTTCCAGAAACAAGAACAGGGTTCTTATATTTAGTCGGTAACTGACATAGCGCGCCAAAACCACCGATGTTACCCATAACTTCAGGGCGGTGCGTGCGTTTAACAACACTTTTAATATTTTCTACAAGTGCGTTACCTGCGTCGATGTCTACGCCAGCGTCTTTATAACTTAGAGATTTAGAATTAGTCACGTGTACCTTCTATCTAATTGCTTGAAAAATTTTTGCGTATTTTAAACTAATGTAGCACCAGAAAACATCGAAATATGAGATTTATTTCACTCTTTTTTGATCGTAACGCTAATAAAGGGTGATCAAGAGCACGAACTTGGCACTTGTGACAGCTAAATGTGGTGGATAAAAAAGGATGTTCATCTGTGATACATACGGTGCTGGTTACATTATCAGCCGTAAGATATCTGCGGTAGTAAATGCGTCTAATGGACGGCAGCGTACACATAGATGCAAGCGGGTGGTCTTTACAAATTTACAGGCAGGATCGTAGCGATAACAGCGTTTACAAAAGCGTCGGTGTGACACCAGCGCTTTTTTGTTTGTTTTATGCTAAGGTTTGAAACTATTCCACTGATTTAACGTAAGTAAATAACTTTGAACAATATAATTTATAAATTGCTTTTTATTTTGGTGCTTGTTAGCTACCAACCGCTGTTGCAGGCAAAAGTCGTCGATGCATTGTATAGCGCAGAAACAACGGTAACCAATCAATCAAATACCCAACGGAAAGCCGCTATTTCCAGATTGTTTAAATCCGTGCTGATTAAGATATCTGGCCGCAGTGATGTTGTAATTAATCCAATCATCATGGCGAAAATACCACAGGCCATGTCTTTTGTGACCACCTTTAATTACCAAAATCGAGAGGGTAAAAGCCATTTAATCGTGCGCTTTAATGAATCCTCTGTCGATCAACTCCTAAAAGAAGCGGCTGTATCCATTTGGGGCGAGCAACGACCTACCGCGCTTATATGGCTAGGCTATCGCGATGAGATGTCACAACGCCATGTTGTGTCAGATGGTGATAGTTTGGGGCACGGTGAAATGATTAAACGTGTCGCAAAAGATCGTGGGATGCCAATGTTATTGCCATTGTGGGATCTTGAAGATCAGTTTAATGTCAGTGCTGGTGAAGTGTGGGGGATGTTTCCTGATAGCGTCGGGCAAGCAAACATGCGTTATGGTACCGATTTCATGATCTTGTCCAAGATAACTATGCTGGGCCTTAATCATCGATTGAATTGGGCTATTTACAAAAAAGGGCATGTTGGATACGACATGATTGTAGCGTCTGGGCTTGATGAGTTTTTAACCCAGGAACTGGCGTTGAATGGGCTAGTCGATCAAACGAGCGACTTTTTTGCACGCCAATACGCGGTTGATACAAGTGCGCAAAGTGGTTTACAAACATTTGTCGTGAACAATGTCGATTCGTTAGATAAATACGCGGCAATCTTTCGTTATTTAAATGACCTAAAAGCGCTAGAATCTGTCCAATTAAAGCAACATCAGCATCATGTTTTTACCTTTGTCGCTAAAGTGTTAGGTGAACAGCAAACATTGCGGGAAGTGCTTAAACTCGAACAGCAATTACTAGAGAGTTTTGACCATGAACGCCAAGAAAGGGTATTCACGTGGCAAGGTGCTAATTAAAACACCAATTAGGCACTATTTTAATCGCTTGGTGTGATTGCATTGAGTGATTTGTTGCTTGAGTAAATAGCAAGATGGTAAACTAAGGTGTTATTTAAATTTAAAGAGAGTTCTCTTTGTCGCATCCCAAACAATTGTCATTACCAGTTTACCTTCCTGATGATGAAACTTTTAATAGTTTTTTCCCAGCGAATAACGAAGCCCTGATCGCAGAGGTTTCTCGTTTGTGCGAGGAAGACAGTGGACAATTTGTATATCTATGGGGTGGGCCAAAGTCAGGTAAAACGCATTTGCTACATGCTTGTTGTGCTACCGCGCAATCAAAAGATCAAAACACCTTCTACATTCCATTTGAAATGTACGCATCGATGAGCGATGAAATCCTTGAAAACTTACATACGCTGCCGCTTATTTGTCTCGACAATATCGATTTAGTTGCTGGTAATCCGCTGTGGGAAGTTGCCTTGTTTGATCTCTATAACCGTGTACGTGAGGCTGGCGGAAAATTAATCGTTAGTGCGACGAATTCGCCAACACAAAATGGTTTTAAATTACCTGATTTGGTATCACGATTAAGCTGGGGATTAACCTATCAAGTTCAGGCGATGTCGGATGAGGATAAGCTGATAGCGATGCAAAAGCGTGCACAAGCACGTGGCTTAGTGTTGGCTGATGAGGTGGTTAAATATCTATTTAATCGTCTCGATCGGGATCTGCGAACGCTATTTGATACTCTAGATAAACTTGATAAAGCATCGATGCAAGCGCAACGGAAATTGACAATTCCGTTTATTAAAGAAACGCTCAAGCTCTAATGTTAATCGACTAACATCTTGATTTACGAACACTATTTGATACTCTAGATAAACTTGATAAAGCATCGATGCAAGCGCAACGGAAATTGACAATTGTGTTTATCAAAGAAACGCTCAAGCTTTAATTGACGATTCCCTTTATCAAAGTAACGCTAATCGACTGATTAGCGTTACTTACAATGATTTCAAACCACTATTGTTATGGTGTCTCTGGCTGATCTTTCTTCTTGCGTATACTCAGTCCAAGTTCTTGACCGCGAAATTTAGCAAAATACGAACAACCAATAAACATCATCGTCGTTAAGACTAACTCAACGATAACGTAGCTACGTTCTTCTGGTCGGTCCCAAATCAATGTTAGGCCATGTAACATATAAAATAGCACGATGAAGTTTGACCAAGCATAGGTATAGGGTCTACGCTTAATGATCCCTGATAGTGGTAGTAATAACGGCACTAAAGTGATTAATAACGTTGTTGACATACTCATCGTCGATGGTACCAAGATTAGGTGCCAAATCGGTAGGAATATAATCAAACCGAAGTAACCCGTTTGTCCAAGCCACATAAAGCGCTTCGTTTTATCTCGCATCTCCATTAAAAAATTTCCAACACTTGTTCCGGTGGGCGCCCGATAGCGGCTTTGTCACCATTAACAACAATGGGGCGTTCGATAAGCTTTGGCGTTGCGACCATAAACTCAATCAATTGTTGTTCACTATGGATAGCTGGATCTATCGCTAAGGCTTTATATTCATTTTCTTTGGTACGCATAAGTTGATGTG
>Ga0209291_1003806_pt1 | contig 10869 bp, 6 predicted proteins | sample GOMGulsemesocosm_FD_184633 | JGI IMG/M metagenome (GOLD analysis project Ga0209291, IMG submission 184633) | Methane-oxidizing microbial communities from mesocosms in the Gulf of Mexico - GOM9B Gulf of Mexico (SPAdes) (version 2) | ecosystem: Environmental > Aquatic > Marine > Cold seeps | place... | reverse complement strand
CATTGGCAACTGTTTCGTAGCCATCAAACATAAACGACTTTTCATTTATCCACGCATAAATATAATCATAATCCCCTATCGCGGGATCGTAATATCGCTGCAATGCATCTTGGTAGGCCCACATATGCTCTGGAGCCATAAATATTGCACCATTGACATATGCTTGAGCTATCCAAGTGCGTACCAAATCCACGGATTCTGGATTATCAACCATATAGTTCCAATCAGGGTAAGGTAAAGCGGTTAACGCTAGTGGTTTATTAATAGCTTCTGCCAGTTTGTACATCAATATTACGTCACTATTCACTTTCTTCTCGATGGCTCTATGGTTAAATTCTTGTACATAGAAATCAAATTCATCATTAAAGGGCATCCTTATTCCATTCCAATAGGGGTCAAATAGCGGTGAGCTGGTGCCAACTTCAATATAGCCAACTCCTTCTTTATAGGGATATCCTTTAGCCTTAGCTATTTCGTCTGTGAACTGGACTAGTTCTCCTAAGTAGGTGTCGTTCCAATCTTGCAAAAAGTGGCGATACTCATTACTTAAAGGAATTTTGTTGGGTATATTTAATGCTTCAGCCTCATATTGAACGGCGGTATATCCCATTGCTTTTAAGAATTCACCGTAGTGGAACGTTGATATATTAGCTATGCCCAGTGTTACTAATTCATCTTTACTATAATTTTTAATTAACCAACTTTTAAAATTAGCCATGCAATGATCACTAAAATCTCCACCTAAATAATATTGTGCTGGATTGGAATGTTGTGAATCAAACAAGATAGCATCGACTCTATTCACAATATTTTCATTATCAGAAAAAGCCACATCTTGAATTTGCCATTCAATATATTCTTTAAACAAGGGGTGGTGGGTTGAAAAAAAGTAATGACCTGGAAACCATTTTATTTCCAGATTTGAGCCATCGAGTCGTTTAACCATCGCTTGTTGAAACGTTTGAGGGTATTTTGATGTCATCCCATCCCAAATAACATCCCACTCTATGCGTGAAACCCAATCAACATCAGCATTGTCATGATTGATAGTGTCAGCAACATAGCTATTCATCGTTGTTGTGAAATTTGTTTGGTAATTAAAATCTGCGAAAGAGGGGGGTAAGAAGCCCCACATAGTGGCATCAACATGATAATCAGCATATTTACCTTGGCCAGGGCTTACGATTTCATTTCTAAGAGGTTGAGTGAAGAAGATACTAGACTTTTTAATGAAAGATTCAGACTTTGTTACCGCAATTGTTTCTATTTCAACGGGTGATACTTCAGGTTTATTTTTAGCTTGTTCACCACAAGCCGTTAATAACCCAATGATAGCGATGTAAATTAGTTGTCTTGTTTTCACTTTTTTCCTTACTCATATTTTTAAATTCAGTTAATAGTTCATCAGCTTATGCTCACATCAATTTAATCATTTATTCTCAAATAAAAATTATGGTGAGTTATTGATAATTTTGTTGGACTATTATTTTTTACATACATAAGCTCAATTGTCAACAATAAACAATATTCCGTTAGGTGAAATATCCATAATTTAAACACAGGAAAAAATAAACCATGTAAATTGTTGACAATTTAAATGGGGAGGGTTATAAATTAATCAAGTTTAATATTGTTAACAATCTGCAATTGAATTGTTTTGTTTTGACAATGTTTTATTTGATGCGTTACTATCTATAACTAGTACTAAGTTTAAGGGATGAATAAAGTTCTAGTTTGGTTTTCTAAATAACTATATAAATAACAGGCAAAGCCATGAAACAGTTCTCTCGAAATAAGTTAAACCTTGCGTGTATAAACGCTATAGCCGTACTAACTCTAAGTGCACCCTCAGTATTTGCGGCAGAAGAAACAATCAAAGCAAGCGACGATGAAATCGAAGTAATACAAGTAACCGGACTTCGCGGCTCATTACTTGAAGCGGTTAACCGTAAACGCTTTAGTGAGGTGATTTCAGATAGCATCGTTGCTGAAGACATTGGTAAAATGCCTGATAGAAATATCGCCGAAGCACTACAACGTATTACCGGTGTAAGTATTAACCGTGAAGATGGTGAAGGTACTGAAGTTACCATTCGTGGTATTGCGCCAAACTTAAACTTGACCACAATCAACGGTCAAACCGTTGCCTCTGCGGGTGATGGTCGCGGCATTGACTTTAGTAGCATGCCATCTTCAATGATCTCTGCCATTGAAGTTTATAAAACGCCTGAAGCTAAACATATGGAAGGTAGTATTGGTGGTACCATTAATATTATTACCGCCCGTCCTTTAGACGTTGGTGAAGCAAAAGGCACCGCTTTTGTTGAAGCTGTTTATAATGAAAATAATGAAGAAAACTCTCCTGCCTTCGCTTTTTCTTATACAACACCGATAACCGATACTTTCGGTATTGCTGCCGCTGTTTCACATGAAGAAATTAATACTCGAACTGATGGTATTATGAACGAGAGCTGGGGACAGACTGATACGGGAGCGCATTATCCAACACGTTGGGCTGTTGAAACTAATGGTCGCGACCTTGAGCGTGATTCATTGATGGTTAACCTGCAATGGCAACCAACAGATGCGCTCAACCTTTATTTGGATACCACATACTCTAAAGTAAGTGAGGAAGTAGATCTTACTAGCTTTACGTCTTGGCTCCCTAGTGGCACTGCCGACATAGTGGATAGTTCTATTGTTACTGACTCAAGCACCAATACCGTCACTGAATTCATTGCCGATAGTACATATATTCAAACGGGTGATGTAGGTATAGATTCCGAGGTTGATACCTTAACAATACAATTAGGTGGCGAACTCGAATTAGATAACCTCACTATCAAAGCAGGTGTAGGTTACTCTGAAGCAGAAACTGACCAAATTGAACAAAGAATCTTTAACTATGATCACTGGTGGTGGTCTCCCGATAGACATGACGCAAAATACGTTATGGGAAAAGATAATCAATGGGGTTATTTTAATCCTAACGACGCAGCTTATCCTGAGTTTTATGATCCTAACATCGACAATAACTTTGAAGGTGAAGCCTTTACAGGTTGGGGTGGTGACGTTAACCGTTTAGTTCAAGGCTCAGTTGACCGCTTACCACAACAAAATACTGACAAAGACATCTCCGCTCATATTGACTTTGAATATGAGCTTGATGACAACGACTATATCAGCTCGATTGAAACAGGTATCCGCTGGAACGAGCGTTCAAAAACTGTCGTAGCAGATTATGTAAATATGGGTCCATGGGCAATCGCTATGGAAGATGAAGATGGTGTGTATGATATGTGGAGGTTAATGAATGGTACATTGTATCATGATCAGACCTCTGAACGTTATCAGCCAGCTAACTTTTTTGGTGGTCATGCCGATATGGGCATTCCAACAGCTTGGAATGCGATTCGCAGCTTTGAACAAGCCGAAACTGCTTATGTTGACTGGATTAACGACCTCCATGGTTTTACCGATGATGGTGTAGGAACTTATCTCACCGATTTTGATAGTGTATTTGATGCTATCGGAGCCACAGCAGATAGACGTGGCTCTGCCGATAACACAGAAACAACGTTAGCAGCCTATGCACAAGCAAACCTATATTTACTTGATGGTGACTTAACGGGTAATGTTGGTGTTCGTTATGTAAGAACAGACCTAGAGAGCTTCGGTTTAACGGGTGACGCTTTAGCTGCGAGAACTGGAGGAACATTGACTGAGCTTCATTATAAGCATGACTATGACAACTTTTTACCAAGTCTTAACTTAACTTATAAGTTAAATGAAGAGATGGTATTACGTTTTGCTGCGGCAACAGTAATCGCTCGACCTGATTTTAGCCAAGCATCTGCCGGCGGCAAATCTACCGTCGATGGTTGGATGGAGCAGGATTATGAGGGTATTCAAGATGAAGATAGCTATGTAGATGGTAATGTTTATCTAGACCCTTATGAAGCGAACCAGTTTGATATCTCTTACGAATATTACTTTAGTGAAACAGGCATGTTCTCAGCCGGTATATTCTATAAAGACATCACTTCTTTTATCTATGAAGATGTAACAATAGGTCAAACAGTCGTTGATGGCCAAGAAACCGAGCTGGTTAACCGTCTTCCGTTTCGTAATGCAGATGATATAAGTTGTGAAAATGACTGTAGAGCGACTCCAGACGGACAACCTATTGAATATCCTTTATACTTTGAAAGCTATACTAAACCTGTTAATGGTGATGGCGGATTCATTAGAGGTCTAGAGTTAGGTTTCTTGACCACCTTAGAAATGATCCCAGGCATGGAAAATTATGGTATTCAAGCTAATTATACCTACGCAGACAGTGAAGCAGATTTTGCTAGTGCAACAAATCCAGACGTTGATCTACCTTTTGAGAATCAATCTGAGCATAGTTATAACCTAACGGGTTTTTATGAAGGTGATGATTTAATGGTTCGCCTTGCTTATAACTGGCGCTCTGAATCATTAAATGAAATATCACACAGCAAAGACGGTTATAGCGTTTGGAATGATGAATATGGTCAACTAGATGCGTCATTTAGCTATAATATTACCGAAAGTATTTCTGTGATTGGTAGTGTTAGTAACTTACTTGAAGAAAGTAACAAATCATTCAAAGCTCTTATGAGTGAAGGTAACTTGTTAAAAGGTGATCCTGTACCAACGAATCGTAACTTTTATCAAGGTTATAATGGCCGTACTTTCCGTTTAGGTTTTAGAGCAACATTCTAATCAGGGCAAAGGTTGATTGCGACATGGTTATTTACATATCGCAGTCAATCGATAATCATGTTATTTAGTAACATATTATCTACTAAATAAATTTCAGGCTTCGTTAGAGGCCTGATTTTTTTATGCTTAAATAAAGTGCAGTAAACTTATGTGTATTTCACTAGTTAGTTCTTTATTTAATCCGCTATTTTATTCTCTGCAGCAAGCAAGTTAATGAGAAATACCCCATAGAGGTAAGTATTCATGTTAGCAAAATTACCAAAAGATAAACCCGAAGGTTTAAGTCATGCCATGCAACGTCTATATGATGTCTGGCCTAACCCCGATGACAGAGACAATGAATTTTTCACCAACTTTAAATATTCTCGTATTACCGACATCGGTAAAGATAGCCAAGTTTCACGACGCGACCCAACTAAAGTTATTCTTGTCGGCGATACATATTATGTTTGGTATACCCGCAGAGCAACACAAAGTAATCCTGTTGGCATGGAAAGATGTAGCGATACCCTACCTGCGGTAGATTGGGATCTGGCTGAGATTTGGTATGCTACGAGTAAAGACGGCTTTGACTGGAAAGAACAAGGTGTTGCCGTGGAAAGAGCACCATTAGGCCAATACGGTGATCGTTCGGCAACCACTCCAGACATACTAGTGTTCAAAGAGAAATACTACCTTTATTTCCAAAGCTTCACTGGCTCATTTCAAAGTGACAAAGGCGACCATTGTGATGTCAGTATGGCTTGGGCCGATTCAGCTGATGGTCCTTGGACACGCTGCGAAAACAGTATTTTAGATTTAGGTGATGAAGAGCAGTGGGACGGCGGCGCGATTCACGATCCCTACCCGCTAGTTTATCAAGGAAAGATCTGGCTATTCTACAAGGGGCAGCCCATTTCAAAACAAAAAGACTGGTTGGTCAGAGCGCAAGGTGTCGCTATCGCTGATTCACCCGAAGGTCCTTTTGTTAAACCAGACATCAACCCGTTATTAAACTCTGGCCATGAGACCTTTCTCTTTCCTTATAAAGAAGGAATAGCGGCGATGTTATGTGTTGATGGACCAGAAAAAAATACCATTCAGTATGCTCCCGACGGTATTAATTTTAACGTAATGGCATCAGTGACTTGCCCACCGGTCGCAGGTGGACCTTTCTGCCCCGATGCATTTACCGATAGTAATGACGGTCAGGGAATAAGCTGGGGCTTAAGTCATATTAGCGAAAGCACAATTAATGCTAACGATGCTAGACGGGTGGTAGAAAGTAATTCTTTTCTGGTGAGGTTTGATTGTGACCTGCAGCAAGGTACAAAGAATGCGTACTTTAGAAACCCAAGAGATCAAGTTGGGCGATACGATGAAGCAACATTTTTTCAACCGACCATGGTATTAGAGCCGCATATGAAAACGACTCTTATTGCCAAAGGTCGAGCAAAGGATAAAGGCTAAGTCAAAGGGGAAATTGCTGTGCTAAAACAAGTTTTTGGCACAATGGCGCCTTTGTGCTGAATAACACAACCGGCGACACTTGCGGCATAATTTACCGCGTCTTCTACCGATTTACCGCTTTGTCTGGCACTCAAATAACCGCCGTTAAAGGCATCCCCTGCTGAGGTGGTATCAATTACTTTAGTCACTGGAGTTATGCCAATTTGAGTTCGCCTGCCTTTTACACTGATGAGTACCTCCAGATCGCCATTTTTTATGATGATTTCACCAATGCCTTTGGCTTCTAAATGGCTGGCAACTTCAACGGCACTTTCGTGATTATATAGATTTTTATGATCATCTACGCCGGGTAATACGACATCTGATAGGGAGTAGGCTATTTCGAATGCCTCTTTGGCTTGTTGAGGTGAAGACCATAGTGCAGGGCGGTAATTAGGATCAAAAACAACTTGGCAGCCATGCGCTCGACGTTCTTCAATAAACTCCCAAAAATTTAGTAAGTCTTCGGATGATAAAATCGCAATTGAAATACCGGAAAAAAATAGTGTAGTGACAGAGCTGAAATCCATTTTGTTATCGTCTTGTTTGATCTGCTTTATGAGTTGTCTAGCGGCAGAGTTTTCTCGCCAATACTCAAATGTTCTTTCGCCATATTGATCGATATTGATGATATACAAGCCCATTTTATTTGATTTACAGCGATATAAATAACGATTGTTAATCTCTTCGTTAGCCATCAAACTTAGCAATTGTGAGCTCATTTTATCTTCACCAATAACCGATAAAAAACTTACTTGTGCGGTTTCTTTTAAACAGCGCTTAATATATACCCCCGTATTAAATACATCTCCAGCAAAACTTTGTTTATATTCATCGAGTTCATTATTTTGAGATAACTCGATCATACACTCACCTATCATTAACAAGTGGGGCATCAGCCTATTCCTTTTATTTGATAATTATTGAATTCACTACTCATTTTTTACCTTTCATTTCTAGCAGGACAGCTTTTACAGCAATCAAAGCCATAACGAACAAAAAGATGAAAAAGAACAACATAGTGCTTCCTTTTTGAAATTTAACGATGAAAAACTTAACTAAAAAGTTTTATTTTTTACTTTTAGCCAGTTAATAAAAAATAGGAAATTGATTATTTCTCTATATTTTTCAGGCTATGTATTGACCTTACCAGATAATTAAGTACACTGTATAGTATATTGTTAACAATTTACGATTGTCAAAATTATGAAAAATAGTAATAGTAAAATAATAAATATTGAAATTGAATATTATCAAGTTCCTTTAGATGAAGTATTGAATGATGCGATGCATGGTGATCATACTCATTTTGAATTAATTCTCTGCCGGATAACTTGTCAAGACGGTTACCAAGGTGTTGGTTACACATATACTGGTGGTAAAGGCGGTAAAGCGATTTATTCACTACTTGAAGATGAGCTCAAGCCATTTTTATTGAATGAAAATGCTAATCGCGTTGAATACCTAAACGACCAAATGGCTTGGCATTTACATTATGTAGGGCGTGGTGGTTTAGTTTCATTTGCTATTTCTGCCGTTGATATCGCGTTATGGGATATTCGTTGCAAACGTTTAAATCAGCCTCTGTGGTGTGTCGCTGGCGGTGCGAGCAATAAAACCAAAGCTTATGCTGGTGGAATTGATTTGAACTTTTCAGAAGAAAAATTACTTAACAATATCCGTAATTATTTAGATAAAGGCTTTAATGCTGTAAAAATAAAAGTAGGCCTACCCGATTATCGCACTGACGTTGCCCGAATTGCTGCTGTTAGAAATTTACTCGGGAAAGATCGTAAATTTATGATTGACGCTAATTATTCGTTATCTGTTGAGCAAGCAATAAAGTTAGCAAATACGGTTGAAAAATATGACATCACTTGGTTTGAAGAGCCAACAATACCTGATGATTACCAAGGTTTTGGTCGTATTGCTGATAGTATTAATATTCCTACTGCTATGGGTGAAAATTTACATACCATTTATGAATTTGGCTATGCTATTGCGCAAGCTAAATTAAGCTATTTACAACCCGATGCTTCTAATATTGGCGGTATCACTGGTTGGTTAAAAGTTGCGGCTCTGGCACAAGCAAATAATTTAACAATATGTAGTCATGGTATGCATGAATTACACGTCTCCTTGATGGCTTCTCAACCTCATGCTGGCTATCTAGAAGTACACTCTTTTCCTATCGATCAATATACCAAAACCCCATTAAGGCTAGTAGAAGGTTTGGCTGTTGCTCCGTCAGATGCAGGGCATGGTGTGACTTTTGATATGGACTTATTAACCCCTCATCGAATCAAGATCTAAAAAGAAGGTTATTTTAATGAAAACTACAAATCAAGAAAACACTGTGCAGGCTGCATTCTATATAGGTGACAATAATTTTGAAATTGCTGAAGCACAAACCGTGGTACCTAAAGCAGATGAAGTGCGTTTAGCTGTTGGCTATGTCGGTATATGCGGTACTGACATGCATATTTATCATGGGGTGATGGATGAACGTGTTGCTCCCCCTAAAGTCATTGGTCATGAAATGTCTGGAACCATTGTAGAAATGGGTGAAGATGTAAGTGATTTCTCTCTGGGCGAGGAAGTGGTTGTTAGACCATTAGATTATTGCGGTGATTGCCCAGCATGTCACTCAGGTCATAGTCATATTTGTCACAACCTTAAATTTATGGGCATAGATAGCCCAGGTGCTTTTCAGCATTTTTGGACTGTTAAAGCTAGAACATTACATAAATTACCTAAAACGGTGTCGCTTAAACAGGGCGCATTAATAGAGCCATTAGCTGTTGCTTGCCATGATGTTGCTCGAGCGCGCTTAGTTGCAGGCGAGAAAGCCGTGATTATTGGTGGTGGTCCTATCGGCCAACTGGTTGCACAGGTTGCAAAAAGTACCGGCGCAGAAGTACTGATTTCAGAAGTGAACCAATCACGATTAGATTTTGCAAAAAATAACGGCATTCTTACGGTTAATCCGATAGAGCAAAATCTTGCAGAGTATGTATCAAGCTGGACTGAAGGCAAAGGTGCTGATGTTGTCTTTGAAGTTTCAGGAGTCAAACAAGCCATTGAAGCGATGACTGAGATTGCAGCGGTGCGAGCTCGCATCTGTATGGTCGCTATACATAGTGAAAAACCTGAGATAGATCTCTTTCAATTTTTCTGGAAAGAATTGGAATTACTCGGCGCAAGGGTTTACGAACATCAAGATTTTGAAGACGCGATAGCGCTAATTGCCAATAAAGAAATTGATATTGAGCCTTATATTACCTCGGTATCTGAATTGGCTGATATTAAGCAAGCATTCGCACAAATGTCAGGTAATCCACAAGGGCTGAAAGCGTTAGTCTCTTGCCAAACAAATATTGCAAGTTAGTAGTAGGAAATTGAAAAATGATTTTAAGTAAATTTAGTTTAACGGGGAAAGTAGCGCTAGTCACTGGCTGCAAACGAGGTATAGGGAAGGCTATGGCCTTAGCCTTAGCTGAAGCAGGCGCAGACATTATTGGTGTCTCAGCTTCATTAGAAGAAGGCTCTGAAATATCAAAATTAGTGACTAAGCTGGGCAGAAAGTTTCACACTTATCAATGTGACTTTAGTCAACGTGATGATCTTTACCATTTTATTAGCAAAGTAAAAGAAAATCATCCAATAGTTGATATATTGGTTAACAATGCTGGCACAATATTAAGAGCACCTGCTGCAGAGCATGATGATGAGCTTTTTGATACGGTTATGGAAGTGAACCTTAATGCTCAGTTCATTTTGAGTAGGGAAATTGGCAAAGGGATGTTGAGCCGACAATCGGGGAAAGTTATTTTTACTGCCTCGTTGCTGACATATCAAGGAGGGATCACTGTCCCTGGCTATGCAGCAAGTAAAGGCGCAATCGGCCAGTTGGTGATGGCGTTATCTAATGAATGGGCGTCGCAAGGGATCAATGTTAATGCGATTGCTCCTGGTTATATTGCTACTGACAATACTGAAGCTTTAAGAAATGATAGCGAACGTAGTACGTCTATATTAAGCCGTATTCCTCAAGCGCGTTGGGGAAAACCTGAAGACTTTATGGGGCCTGTGGTATTTTTAGCCTCAGACGCATCAACATACATGAATGGTAGTACCGTCCTTGTGGACGGTGGCTGGATGGGGAGATAAAAATGACTCAAATAAAAAATAATTTACACTTTATTAATGGCGAATATATTGCTTCTAAATGGGATGGAGAAATTCCAGTATATAACCCAAGTACAGGTGAGCAGCTGGGGAGTATTCCTGAAGGTTGCATAGATGATGCAAAATACGCATTAGAGATTGCAAATGAAGCACAAAAGTCATGGAAAAAAGTTACAGCCCGTAATAGAGCTAAAATATTGCGCAAATTTGCTGCAGGTATTCGTGCCCAAGCCAATGAACTTGCTCAGTTATTAGTACAAGAGCAAGGAAAATTACTTGCGGTTGCTGATATTGAAGTGGAAGCAACAGCAACATTTATTGAATACGCTTGTGATAATGCGTTAACAATGGAAGGCGATATCTTAGCGTCTGATAATGAAGGTGAGAAACTCTACATTCATAAATACCCTAAAGGCGTTGTAGTTGGAATTACCGCGTGGAATT
>Ga0209291_1003798_pt1 | contig 10894 bp, 11 predicted proteins | sample GOMGulsemesocosm_FD_184633 | JGI IMG/M metagenome (GOLD analysis project Ga0209291, IMG submission 184633) | Methane-oxidizing microbial communities from mesocosms in the Gulf of Mexico - GOM9B Gulf of Mexico (SPAdes) (version 2) | ecosystem: Environmental > Aquatic > Marine > Cold seeps... | reverse complement strand
TATCAATGTTAGAACAGAAAAAAAGATCACGACTGATATGGTAATAAAATATCTAATAAATGTTTTCAAGCGCATAAATTACAAAAGGGTTTATGATGAATATGTTAAAGTTTTCACATAAAAAGTACAGAACTCTATCTAACTATAAACCAGATGATTTCTTTGCATTATAGATCAATGAGATAAGACGCTATAAATTAACAATCACATAGATCCCAATAAATTTTTCTATCAAACTTCTTAGCCACTACTTTATTCAATGCTTTAAACGTAGTGACCTTTTTATCGCCAGGTTGAAAACATTGCCAGATAAACTGATGACAATTATTGTCAATGACATGATACTCACGTGATTGAAAAATCTGCGCTAACGCTCTTTGTGCTGCCATTTCACTGGCCAGTGGTTTAGCATCAGAATCACAGGCAATAAAAATATCATTACCTGAACGTTCTTGAGTAAATCTTTTTACCGAAATAGGTTTGATAAGACCCTCACCATCTAACTCAACAATGGTATTATCATCGACCCAGATACCGGTATGATCCAACACTCCACCTATACCACAACAAACAATAGCGCCAACTTGTGGCTTAACTTTTTGCTCTGTCGCCATGACATCAGAAGGATAAATGGCAATAGGAGACTCATGGCGATCTAAATCAGCTAGCTTTTGCACCGTTCGGTAACGACGACGTTTACCTTGTTGTGACTTTCTATCATCAGCTAAGCCTTTAACCGCTAATGCAGAAATAGCAGCAGCGCCGATCCATAAAAGGGGTAATGGCATAGATATCTCCTAAGTCGTTATTTAATACTCTTCTATAACTAGATTATCGCTTATTTAAATTAATGCTATAAAAAAGTTGCAAGTAACTGTTTCCAAAGCATAGATAATTAGCAACAATGGTCTCTCACCATAATTCTTACTTAATAACTTAGATAAAGCAGTCCATCATGAAAAATGTCAAAAAATCAACCAAGCTCAATAATGTCTGTTATGAAATCAGAGGACAAATTGCCGCCGAAGCTCGTCGCTTGGAAGATGAGGGCCATAAAATTCTCAAACTTAATATTGGTAATCCTGCCCCATTCGGTTTTGAGGCACCTGATGATATTTTAAAAGACGTTATTCATAACTTACCTACCGCGCAAGGTTATTGTGAATCTAAAGGCATTTACCCCGCTCGTGTCGCAGTTATGCAATATTTTCAACAAAATGGCATTAGAGGTGTTGGTGTTGAAGACATTTATATTGGAAATGGTGTCAGCGAACTTATCGTCATGGCGATGCAAGGTTTATTAAATAATGATGATGAAGTGTTAATTCCAGCGCCAGATTATCCTTTATGGACTGCTGCAGTGGCACTTTCAGGTGGTAAACCTGTTCATTATCATTGTGATGAGAAAAATCAATGGTTCCCAAATCTTAAAGATATGGAAAATAAAATCACCAAAAACACTAAAGCGATTGTCTTGATCAATCCAAACAACCCCACAGGTGCGGTGTATTCCAAAGAAATTCTTCAAGGTATTATTGCCTTAGCAAGAAAACATCAATTGATTATCTTTAGTGACGAAATTTACGATAAAGTTTTATATGATCAAGCACAGCATATTCCTACGGCAAGTTTAGCCAACGACGTATTAATTATCACTATGGGTGGCTTATCTAAAAACTACCGTATTGCCGGTTTTAGAGCGGGTTGGATGGTGATATCAGGCCCTACCATTCATGCGGAAGACTTTTTAGAAGGTTTAAATATTTTATCGTCGATGCGTCTTTGTGCCAATGTCCCTTGCCAACATGCCATTCAAACAGCGTTAGGCGGTTACCAAAGTATTAATGAATTAATAAAAGGGGATGGTCGATTATTAAAACAACGTGATTTAGCCCATAAAATGTTAAACGATATTGATGGTTTATCCTGTAATCCTGCCATGGGTGCCTTATATTTATTTGTTAAAGTAGATGCTAAAAAGTTTAATATCAGCAACGATGAAAAAATGGTGCTTGATTTACTAAAACAAGAAAAAATTCTGGTTGTTCATGGCAGTGGCTTTAACATTGAAGAGAAAAATTATTTTCGTTTAGTCTTTTTGCCTCATGTTGATGAGCTTATACCGGCAATAGAAAAGATTAAAAACTTTTTTAGTACATATCGTCAAGATTAGTTAGTTACATATAACCAGTTATAAATAAGGACAAGGATAGATGGCCGCTAAAGAAAGTAAGACTCAAAGCACCTTTCTCGCATGGATGTTTAGAATGCCACTGATAAAACGCTGGGCATTGATGTTTTGTGTAAAACCAGAAAATGTTGCCGAACACTCCCATCAAGTAGCCATTGTTGCTCATTTACTGGCGGTGATAAAAAACAAAAAATTTAACGGCAACATTAATGCAGACCGCGTAGCAACGATTGCTTTGTACCATGAAGCCAGTGAAACCCGCTATGGTGATATTGTTAGTCCAACAAAGTATGCTAATGAAAAAATTGCTCGCGAATTTAAAAAAATTGAAGGGCTTGCTGAACAAGAATGTTTAGCGTCTTTACCCGAAGAATTTCAAGAACTGTTCACCGATATTATTGTGCAAGATAATGTTGACGTGGAATATAAAAAAATAGTGAAAGCGGCTGATATTCTAGTCGCTTACATTAAAGCCTTAGATGAATTAAACCATCATAACCATGAATTTGATCATGTTGAAGAGCGCTTAGGGAATAAGTTAAATGCGATTAAAGAAGACATGCCTGAAGTTGAATATTTTTTATCGACGTTTCTATCTGCATGTTCATCGACCGTTGATAAACTTGCAACAAATTAGGCATTTACCTGCATAAGTGGTGATTTTACTATCGTAGTTTGTACCGCTTTCAACCATTCTTTGGCATTGAACGCTAAACGTTCTTTAGGTTCTTTTTCGGCTTGGTTTTTATTTTTCTGCTGACAATATAAACTTGTATTACCTAAGACATTAGCACTGATATGCTTTTCATTATTTCTAAACGCCAAGGCTTTAGGCATTAAAGCTTGAGTTAAGTGAAGGGTTTCAAGTTGATTTTCTTCAATGAGCTTTACTTGTGAAAACTCATTGATGTCATCTAGTTCAGCAATAGCTAAGCGTTCTTTCGGCGGTAATTCAAAAGTTTTCCGCAACAAGTCATCACTGCTTCTACTATCACTTAGTGGTGTTTGCGGTAAGTTAAATTGACTATGAGCCCGAACATCTTCTACCAACATCGACAACATCAACGAAAAATCAGCGCGTCTGCTACCATGCACACACTGATTAAGTTGTTCACCGAGTTGTAATTCTTCAACTAATAAGTTGGAATCTAGCGTTTGAGTTATCAAAAATAAAGCTTAATTAATCGACCTGACTTTATATCGCCGTTTTGAAGAAAAACTTTAACTTTATTTCCTTTTTATTACCCCGACTTAAAGAGCGTAATTAAAACACTCTTTTCGTTCAAATTTAAGACAAGGTTTTATAAATAACACTTGGTATTGAAGGTGTATTTTCAGTCAAACTTACGGCCGACTGGTAGTTTTCACGAGCTAAATTTGCACTGTCACTATCACTTGCGTGAACTCGGGCAATGACATCGCCGCGATTCACTAAAGTACCTACGGGTAAAATACGGTCAAAACCAACGGTATGATCAATTGCTTGACCATTAGCTGTTCTGCCACCTTTCATACCAACAACGGCCATGCCGATATCGCGAGTTTGCATTGCACTAATATAACCACTTTCTGGCGCCAATACATCTTCGACAACATTGGCTTTTGTCATTGAATCCCACGGATTATCGATAAAGTCACTTGGCCCACCTAAAGCTGAAATCATTTTATTAAATGATTCTGCTGCTTGACCTGACGATAAGGCTAATTCAATTTTATCCATCGCCTGTTGATGAGTTTCAACAATCTTTCCGTTTATCAACATCGCGCTCGCGAGCTCACAAGTCACCTGATGCAATCTTGGCTCACGCTGTTTACCAGTTAAATAATCAACCGTTTCTTTCATTTCTAATGCGTTACCTGCCGTTGTGCCTAATACTTGGTTCATATCGGTAATAATCGCTTGTGTTTTAACACCCGCACCATTAGCCACATTAACAATAGATTGAGCAAGGGCTGTTGCATCATCAATATTGTGCATCATCGCACCATTGCCTACTTTTACATCCATCACTAAGGCGTTCAAACCTGCAGATAGTTTTTTAGATAATATCGAAGCGGTGATCAAAGGAATTGATTCAACTGTTGCTGTAACATCCCTGATGCCATACAAACGTTTATCAGCAGGCGCTAAGTTATCGGTTTGGGAAATGATCGCAAAACCAACTTCTTTGGTGATACGTTTAAAGTCTGCAATCGTGGGCTGAATATTAAAACCCGTGATACTTTCTAGCTTATCCGACGTGCCACCGGTATGACCTAGTCCTCGACCAGAAATCATCGGTACATAAGCACCACAACTTGCGACAATTGCAGCAAGCATAAAACTCACTTTATCACCGACTCCACCCGTAGAATGTTTATCAACAATGGGACCATCCAATTCAGGCCAAGTCAGTACATCCCCTGAATTCATCATTTCATGCGTTAGCTGAATGATCTCATCGGTATGCATGCCTTGTTGAAAGATAGCCATTGCCATCGAACCAACTTGGGCATCATTAAAACTTCCTGAGCTTAAACCGTTAACAAAGCTTTGAATTTGGGCTTGATTTAATTGTTTGCCGTCTCTTTTTGCTCTAATTATTTCTTGTGGGAGATACATAGAATGCCTTTTTAAATAAGATCGCTTGGGATAAATGCATCAGGTAACAATTGTGCTACTGACCATTCTTTAACTTGTTCAAGGTGATTAACTGCCATGATCACCGACTCAGGTGTAAAAAACTCAACAATCACTTGCCTACAAGCACCACACGGAGGGGTTAACTTTTCTTGTTCGGTATAAATAACCAATGTTTGGAATTTCTGTTCTCCGTTAATAACAGCCTGCGCAATACAATTTCGTTCTGCGCATACAGTTAAGCCGTAGGATGCATTCTCTACATTACAGCCACTAACAATACTATTACCTTCGGTTAATGCCGCAGCACCAACATGAAATTTGCTATAGGGCGCATAAGCTCTTTGATAAGCCAATTTAGCTTTTTCAATTAATTCGAATTTTGTTTCTTTAGTTATCTTCATATTATAAACCACAGGAAAAACCTAACCATTTGGTCAACTATAATATATTAATAATTAAAAGTATATTCGTTAGGCAAACTTTGAAAGACTCTTCATATAACACAATGAAAAATAAAGATATTAGACCCATAGATATTTTTACAAATTCACCAGTTATGGCTATTTATTAGGGTTTTAATTAAGAAGGAGGTAATAGAAGAAATGAATAATCTACAAATACATGATGTAGGTCGTCACGAACGAAGTGAGGCACGACAATTTATTTAAAAAAGTAACTCATTAAACAACAATATTAAATCTAGTGCATATCCTGAAATGAAAAACCCTGCATAGGCAGGGTTTATCGGTGAGCAAAATCAAGTGTGGTATTGATTATTAACCTTATTCAGCTAACTCTTTTAATACGTCATCTTTAAGCTCTAGCCATAGTTTGCCTGATTCAACGCCATATTTACGTACCGCAAATACAGATTCATCAAACTTGTTCACTTCAGCTAATGCAATCAACTTTTGGTAATATTGGCGTGAGATTTCACGACCCGTTGGATGAGAAAAATACAAACCACCTAAACGAGAATATAAACCCCTAAAACCATTTAAAATTAATAAATAAATTGAATTTCCTGAGGCAACCACTAACTCTTTATTTAGGCGATAATCAAATTCAGCAAATGCTTCACCGGTATCTTCTATCGTTTCATAGCCTTTTAATAACTCAATTGCTTTTTCAGGATTATTTTTAATGGCACCACGGACATAAATAGCACTGATGTTAGTACGAGCAGACAATAAGTTTTCAACCAAATCAGGAATGCCCTCTTGATCGAGTTGTGCTAACGTTTCTAAGATATTTAGACTCGATGTTTCCCAAAAGTTATTCACTTTAGTAGGTTTACCATGCTTAATGGTAAGCCAGCCATCACGCGCTAGTCGCTGTAGCACTTCTCGCAAAGTAGTACGAGTTACACCAATGAGTTCAGACAACTCTCGTTCTGCTGGTAAAATTGAACCAGGAGGAAAACCACCATTCCAGATAGACTCAACAATATACTGCTCTGCAAATCCTGCCGGACTATGTGCTTTAATAACCATAAGGCTCCACGCATCTTATTATTTGTTAACAATCGAAACAGATTGTACCAGAAGAATTAATTGGCACAAGCCCGTTATAAAAATGTTGCACTGATTCTAATTTACAAGCTCAACATTAATGCTTAGACTAGGGGGAGATAATAATTTTAATAACAACTACAAATAATTAACTAAATGTAATTTACTGTAGCCCTATCTAAAAGGTTCACTATGCAACAATCATTTATGAGTGCTTTTTATAAAAACTTCCTTGGGAATTCTCCTGAGTGGTATAAATTAGCCATTATTGCTTTTCTCGTCATTAATCCGATTTTATTTTTTTTAATTGATCCCTATACAGCAGGCTGGGCGTTAGTCATTGAGTTTATTTTTACTCTTGCGATGGCATTAAAGTGTTATCCATTACAACCGGGTGGCCTACTGGCTATTGAAGCTGTTGCTATGGGCATGACAACACCTGATCAAGTGATGCATGAAATGATAGTTAATTATGAAGTGATATTGCTGCTTATTTTTATGGTAGCCGGTATCTACTTTATGAAAGATTTGCTGCTATTTTTATTCACAAAAATAGTGACCAAAGTGAAATCAAAAACAATGGTCGCTTTATTATTTTGTTTCTCTGGGGCTTTTCTTTCAGCCTTTTTAGACGCATTAACCGTTATCGCGGTTATTATCAGTGTTGGGATCGGCTTTTATACTGTCTACCACAAAGTAGCTTCAAAAGGGGACGACCATACCCAAGATGATTTCGAAGATGAGTATTCCAGAGAGGACTTACAGCAGTTTCGCGGTTATTTACGTAACCTATTAATGCATGCTGGTGTTGGTACTGCATTAGGTGGTGTTTGTACCATAGTAGGTGAGCCTCAAAACTTAATCATTGGCGCGCAAGCAGGTTGGGAATTTGTTGAATTTGCTATTCGTATGTCACCTGTCACTATTCCGGTATTCTTTGCCGGAATGATAACCTGTGTATTATTAGAGAAGTTAAAATGGTTTGGCTACGGCGTAGCATTGCCTGAAAATGTTCATAAAATATTAAATGATTTTGATATTGAAGAAAGCGCTAAACGTTCTAAACGAGACAACGTAAAATTAGTGGCTCAAGGCCTTATTGCCGTTTGGTTAATCATTGGTTTAGCACTACATTTAGCACCTGTTGGTTTAATTGGTTTGTCAGTTATTGTATTAGCAACAAGCTTTACTGGTGTTACTGAAGAACATCAAATAGGCCATGCTTTTGAAGAAGCATTACCTTTTACCGCTTTACTTGCTGTATTCTTTGCAATTGTTGCCGTCATTATCGATCAACAGCTATTTACTCCGGTAATTACTTGGGTATTAACCTTTGAAGGCAACATGCAGCTAGTGATGTTCTATCTAGCAAATGGCTTACTTTCAATGGTAAGTGACAATGTATTTGTTGGTACGGTTTACATTACCGAAATTCAAAAAGCATTAACTGCTGGTATAATCACCAGAGATCAATTTGATTTATTAGCTGTAGCCATTAATACCGGCACAAACTTGCCAAGTGTTGCGACACCGAATGGTCAAGCGGCGTTTTTATTCTTATTAACTTCGGCTTTAGCTCCGTTAGTTAGATTATCTTATGGCCGCATGGTGATTATGGCTTTGCCTTATACAATAGTATTAACCACCGTAGGTTTACTGGCTATTTCATCAGGTTTACTTGAATCTAAAACCGCAGAATATTATGAAGCAGGGTTAATTCACCATAGTACAGGTGAACCTAGTGCACCTAAATCAGGCCACTAACTGTTCAAACTAAAAACAAAACGCCTTAAGCTGATACTTAAGGCGTTTTTTTATGTCACCAACTTGATAAATTTATATTTTCTAACAAATTTCTAATGAAATTTTCTCTCAATTTTTATACCCTTGTGCTCCTAACAATAACAATTCTCCAGGATTAGCAGTGAAGTTTTTAAGTGATCTCATCAGCAGTAAAAAAGCATGGCAATTATTAGCATTATCAGCACTAGGTTTAGAATTTGCCGCGTTGTTTTTTCAATACGCCTTAGAGCTAAAACCTTGCATCATGTGTATTTATCAGCGTGTTGCCATTTGGGGCATATTCTTTGCCGGTGTTGTTGGTAGCTTGGCCAATCAATATGTATTAGGTCGCATTGCTGCTTATGCGTTATGGGGGACAGGTGCAATTTGGGGGTTATTGATTGCCCTCGAACATGTCGAAATGCAAACTTCAGCCTTCTCATTTTTATTCAGTTGTGAGTTTGTGCCTAACTTCCCTGATTGGGCACCGCTTCATCAATGGGTACCTGCACTTTTTGCTGCTACTGGTGACTGTGGTGAAATTAGCTGGCAATTTTTAGGCTACAGCATGCCACAATGGATGGTCGTGGTTTATGGTGTTTATACTGCTGCATTTTCAGCCATTTTATTAAGCCGATTACAACAGAAGAAAATGTTTTAACTACTCTTTAAATTATTGCTAAAAGTCTAACCTAGGTACAAAACTCGGTTAGACTTTATAATTTAGAAAGTTTGTTATTACTTAATTTGCATAAATAATGATGCTGCAATCGCCCACATGATCAGCGCAACAAATAAATTAATGCCCCGTTGTACTTTATCTCTACTTAGCCAAGGAGACATTTTTGCCGATGCTAGAGAAAGTGCGTAAAACCATGTTATTGAAGCAAGCAAGGTACCAAATAAAAACCATAATTTATGCTCTGATGAAAATTGACCACTTATGCTACCGATGATCACCACGGTATCTAAATAAACATGCGGATTAAGTAAGGTCACCGCTAAGGTAGTAAATACTACGGTTTTCCGGGTACTGCTGCTAAATTTTTCTTTGTTACTCTCATTAGCCGCTAAATAAAAGCTCTTAAAGAACATCCCGCCATAAATAGCTAAAAAGGCAATACCCAGCCAAGTAATGATCAAGGCTAACAGTTCATTGCTATTAATCAGTGCGCCACCACCAAAGACCCCTAGCGACATTAGAATAACATCACAGAGTATACAAATAGTTGCCGCGGTTAAGTGATAATTACGCTTAATACCTTGATTGAGAATATAGGCATTTTGGGCCCCTATCGGTATGATCATCCCTGCGCCGATAACAAAACCTTTAAATAAAGGTAATACTGCCATTTCCACTCTCTCTTTAATCACAAATGTTTAGTATCACTACTTTAAAACCTCTCACAGATTAAGTAAAATTAATATATATTATCATTAATAAGTAAAACTAATGACAGAGAGTATTCCTGATGAAAGCATTAGATTATAAACACCTTAAAGCCTTAAGCGCTGTTATTAGCGAGCAAAGCTTTGAAGGTGCGGCAAAAAAACTCTACATCTCACAATCAGCGGTTTCTCAGCGTATTAAATTACTTGAGGAGTCTTTTGCCTCGCCGGTTTTGATCCGAACAACGCCAATTGCAACAACAGATCTCGGTAGCCGTTTGCTCAATCATTACCATCAAATCAGCCAATTAGAGTCTAACTTTCTCGAAGAGATCACCCTACAAGACAAAAACAACCCAACTAAAATAGCGATTGCGCTTAATGCTGACAGTTTAGCAACTTGGTTTATTCCAGCGATTAGTCCTTTGCTTAAAAAGCATAATATTGAATTAGACTTCTATGTCACCAATGAAGCCCATACCCAAAGCTTGCTAAAAAAAGGCGAAGTATATTCAGCCTTAAGCTGTCAGCCCTTAGGGGTTACCAACAGTAAAGTTACTCATATTGGAAATATCACTTATAAATTATGTGCTAGCCCAGCGTTTTACGAGCAATATTTTCGTGGCAAATTAACGACTGAAAAGCTACGTTTAGCTCCGGGCATTAATTACGACCAATATGACAATATGCATGAAGATTATATTCAAACGCATTTTAAGTTATCTCAAAGTGAATACCCCTGCCATCGTGTAAGATCATCAGAAGCGTTTTTAAGTATGACACTCAATGGTTTGGCATACTCCTTAATACCGCATACTCAAGCAGATCAATATTTAATAAGTGGAGAGTTAATGGAGTTACTACCCCATAACCGTCTTATTATGCCGCTATATTGGCATAGTTGGGTGTTAGAAAAAGGGGTACAAAAGTTACTCACAGAACATGTTGTTGCTTGGGGACAAGAACATTTTAATGGCAACACAGAAAACCATAGAAAATAAAGTAATTAAAAAACCATACGGTAAGAAATGTTAGGTTTTTTCCCTTATGCAGGGCATAAAAAATGCCACTTGTGATCACACAAGTGGCATTACATAAAAGCTAGGTTTTAGCTATGGTTTAGAAGGTATATCTAACACCCATTCTAATTTCCCATAATGATGCATCGTTATATATTTCCTGATCATCATTACCTTCGTTGAATTCTTCAAAAACATATTGTCCTGAATCATTCATGCCCATTTCAACCATGCGGTTACCAACAAATTGACCTTGTTTCATGACACCCCAATCATCATTTAAGAAATTGCCAACGTTTTTAACAATGAAGAATGCACTACCTTTTTGTCCTTCATATAAACCAGGGATTTCTTGGCTGATTTTTAAGTCAAAACTAAC
>Ga0209291_1003796_pt1 | contig 10907 bp, 8 predicted proteins | sample GOMGulsemesocosm_FD_184633 | JGI IMG/M metagenome (GOLD analysis project Ga0209291, IMG submission 184633) | Methane-oxidizing microbial communities from mesocosms in the Gulf of Mexico - GOM9B Gulf of Mexico (SPAdes) (version 2) | ecosystem: Environmental > Aquatic > Marine > Cold seeps | place... | reverse complement strand
TAAAAAAGAAAAAACGTTACCAGAAACTGATAACGTTTTATTCTATTAACCAACCAAAACTATAAATTATGAAAATTTAAAGTCTCAAAATGGGAACCACCCCATTTGAGCGCGCAAAAGTACTCTCTTTTTACGATTACACCAATACAAACTTAAATATTTAACATAATTTTATCAATTTTTAGGCTAAATTTAGTTTTTACAGAGGAATCTGCAATTATTTAGCAACTAAACTATTGTTTCGCAACCCTCTAAATTTGTTACTCCCCAGTTATCCAATTCATCTTTACTCCATAATTCAGGAAAAAAGATCCTTCTTTGATAACGTGGGTGCATATATTTTTGCCAATCACTACCGCCTGTAGCTGCAGCATCACCTAAATACTTCTTAGCAGCATTTAAATGATTTATTACCCATGTGACATTTATTGTATGATCATAATGCCTCATAGCGTTAATTAAGCTCTTGTCATCTTGATACTCTTTAGGTAAAGTTTTAAACTTAGTCCAAAGATTAACCAAATTGTATTCTTTCATGAATTCAATTAATTCGACTTTATACTTATCTTCAAAATTACTTAATAGCTTACTTTTTTCACCTGTTTCATAATTTTTACCAGCAACTTGCCAATACATATGCTCAAATGCATGTTCGTAAGGGGTTTCTCTATCAATTGTTTTTCTAAATCTGAAATCGATTAAATTGATTAACTCTGTAGAAGCAATTTCTATTTTTCTATACTGAGCAGATTGAAATCCACTTGCTGGAGTTAAGGTATCCCTAAATTTCATGTACTGATCATACTCCATTCCTTCACCCATTACAGTAAATGAGCTTGATAGCATATCAAAATACCTACTTATACGTGATAAGTGCATTACAAATTTCTCTGGTTTGATATCTTCCGCATCTGAAACCTGTTGCATCTCCCAAAGAATCATTTTGAATAACAATTCATTTATTTGATGGTACATTAAAAATACCATCTCATCAGGTAAATTCGTTCTTTGTGTTTGTAAACCCAATAAAGCATCTACTTGGATGAAATCCCAATATTTCATTGGTTCTGCATGTAATAAACCAGATAAGTGCGTATCCGCATCTTGTCCCATTGCTGCATATTTTTCATCTATCGCTTTTAATAACTCTTCTCTTCTTGTTGACATTATTTCAATCTTTTCTCATTAGTAACCACTCGCTCCCTGTTCTCAATATATAGATTACGAAAACGGTGATTTCACGTTTAAAAAATTAGATTTTGTACTCAAAAATAAATTCATTTTCAATGAAAAAATTATGCTTTAGCTTCAACTCCAAAAATAGAATGAATCAACTCATCTATTTTATTTTGCTCAAACAAACTCTCTATATCATGTTTATCCATAATTCCATCAATATATTTTGCCTGTTCCATTCCTTTTTTCCAAGCTTCAGCATAAGGAATTGATGAAAATGAAACCATAGAATACAAGGCTACATATTTATTTGGGTACAACTCTTGAATTCTTCTTTCAAATTTCTTTTTTAACAAGAATACAGGGTCTGCAACATAATCACGCATTACCAAATAATTGTATTTTGATAATTCTTGAATTGCATCACCATTTGGCTTTCTTTGCTTTTGATACTCTTCAAATATCACTGACCAATCATGATTATGCTTTTCCATTAGTTTACCCATTTCATGGCAATCTTCTAAACTCGCATTCATCCCTTGTCCAAAAAACGGAACTGTTGCGTGTGCAGCATCTCCCATTAAGGCAACCTTGCCAGATGTCCATGGATAACAACGCATGATTGCTAAACTTGACAATGGATGTGTCCCCCATTGATTAGAAACATCAGGACACATTTCATAAAAATCAGGAAATGTTTTTTTGAAGAATGCATCAATTTCTTCTTTTGTATTTATTTTATCAAATGCATTTTCATCCCCTGTGAAAGGCATGAATAATGTACATGTAAACGACCCGTCTTCATTCGCTAATGCAATTAGCATAAACCTTCCTCTTGGCCAAATATGCAATGAATTCTTATCTATTTTATAAGATCCATCTGGATTTGCTGGAATAAACAATTCTCTATATCCATCATCAATAAAATCTTGACTATAATCAAATCGATCTAATTTCTGCATTGCTTTATAACGGACAGCAGAATATGCTCCGTCACAACCAAATACAATATCAGATTTGTGTTCTAATTTTTCGCCTGTAACTTTATTTGTTAAATAAACTATTCCGTTTTCTAAATCAGCACCTGTACATTGGTGATCATACTTAATAGTAGCTCCATGTTTTTTTTCAGCAATATCCATCATTTTGGCGTTCAAACCTCCTCTGGAAACTGAAAAAATAGCTTGCCCTTCTTGACCGTATGGTTGGTATGTTAACTCTCCTTCTTCACTATGCATAGTTCTACCATACATCGGAATTGCCAATTCATTAACACTTTCCTCTAAACCAACAGTTCTTAAAGCTTCCCAACCCCTGTGAGATAAAGCTAAATTAATTGATTTTCCTGCAGTAATTTCCGCCAAACGAATATCAGAACGTCTTTCAAAAATAGTTACTTTATATCCTGCTTTTGCCAAATAAACAGCCCATAGAGAACCTGCTAATCCAGCACCTACAATAGTAGCTTCTTTCATTTCTTATTTTTTTAATTCTGGCTCCTTCATTACCTCTCCACATTTATCACACGTTACCAATTCAGGCGTGTCATAATACTCACTTAATATTTTAGGCAATTGTTTAACGATATCACCTAAATGGAATGGCATTTTATGCAACTCATTATTACAATTTTCACAATACCAGTAACAGTAATCTAGTTCCTCTTCCGTACGCATACGCTCAATAACTAACCCAACAGTATTTGCTGGTCGTTGTGGCGAATGTGGTATACGAGCCGGTAATAGGAAAATTTCACCTTCCTTGATGTCATAAGTGACTACTTTACCATCCTGGATCGTTGGTAATTGAATATCTCCTTCTATTTGGTAGAAAAACTCTTCTCCTTCATTATAATGAAAATCTTTACGAGCGTTAGGTCCTCCAACAACCATTATGATAAATTCAGTGTCCTTATATACTATTTGGTTTCCAACAGGTGGCTTTAACTTATCCCTGTTTTCATCTATCCATTTTTGAAAATTAATTGGTGGTATTATCATATTAATTTTATTAGTGTTTTAGTTATAATTAATTTTATTAGTGTTTTTACCCCAATATATCTGGGGTTTTTAACAGGCTTAAGATTTATACAAATATTAGCTAAATAAGATTATTTGTTGTTTTTGGTCCATAGGGGACCATACCATATTAAAGCTATTTTTTAATGTGATACTATACATAGTTTCACAAAATACTATTGCTTTTTGCATGGATTTTAAATCTTCAAAATTTAGAATGTTTGCCATAATTAAGTATATAACTTGCGACTAAAAAACTGATAATCTATTAAAGAGTCCCTCGGTTTGATTGTTCTCTTTCAATAGCTTCGAATAGTGCTTTAAAGTTTCCTACACCAAAAGATTGTGCTCCTTTACGTTGTATTACTTCAAAAAACATTGTTGGTCTATCTACTACGGGTTTAGTGAACAATTGTAATAAATACCCTTCTTCATCACGATCAATTAATATACCGTGTTCTTTTAATACCTCAACATCTTCATCAATCTTTCCTACACGTTCTAATAAATCATCATAATAAGTGTCTGGCACATATAAAAATTCTACTCCTCTATCACGCATAGCAGTTACTGTAGCCACAATATCATCGGTTGCTACGGCTATATGCTGTACACCTGCTGTTTTATAAAAATCTAAATATTCTTCTATTTGAGATTTCTTTTTTCCTTCTGCTGGTTCGTTAATAGGGAACTTAATACGTCCATTTCCATTAGACATTACCTTACTCATTAAAGCTGTGAATTCTGTAGAAATATCATCATCAGTAAACGAAATAATTTGAGCAAACCCCATTACTTTAGCGTAAAATTCACACCATTCTTTCATTTCTCCCCAACCTACATTACCAACCATATGGTCGATAAATTTTAAACCAACTGGTTCTGGATTATAATGAGATTCCCATTTTTGATATCCTGGTAAGAATGTACCCTTGTAGTTTTTACGTTCTACAAAAATATGAACAGTTTCTCCGTATGTATGAATACCTGCACGAACTACTTCTCCGAACTCATCTTTTTCAACCGTAGGTTCCATAAAAGACTTCGCTCCTCTTTTAGTAGTTTCTTCCCAAGCACTTTTAGCATCATCTACCCATAAAGCCATTACTTTTACACCATCTCCGTGCTTATTAATATGCTCGTTTATTGGTCCGTTTTCATCTAAAGGTGTTGTTAATACTAAACGAATCTTATCTTGTTTTAACACATAAGATACACGATCTTTCATTCCTGTTTCCAAGCCTGCAAAAGCATGTGATTGAAAACCAAAAGCTGTTTTATAAAAATGCGCTGATTGTTTTGCATTACCTACATATAACTCCACATAATCGGTACCTAACAACGGAAGAAAATCTTCTGCGTCATCAAATAATTTTTCTAATCCGTAAGTAGTATTCTGTAAGTTTTCTAAATTTTTTATTTCTGCTGCCATAATTAATTATTTTGAATGGGATTTCGCTTTCTCCTTATTTACATATAAACGAAAAACCTAAATTTATTAAATAACTCTAAATCAAATTAGAGCGAATGTTTATAGTTTTATTTATCCAACCAAGACTGATAATAAGTTTCATCAGCTATTCTCATAGCATCTTCCGTTACTTGTAATGGTTTAAAAGTATCAACCATTACGGCTAATTCTTCCGTTTTAGTATGTCCTATACTTCTTTCAGTAGCTCCTGGGTGTGGGCCATGAGGTATTCCTGCAGGGTGTAATGAAATATGACCTGCATCAACATCATTCCTACTCATAAAATCACCATCAACATAATACAATACCTCATCAGAATCAATATTACTATGGTTATAAGGTGCTGGAATTGAATCAGGATGATAATCATACAACCTAGGCACAAAACTGCAAATTACAAATGTATTAGTTTCAAAAGTTTGATGCACTGGTGGCGGTTGATGTATACGTCCGGTTATTGGTTCGAAATCATGTATAGAAAAAGCATATGGAAAATTATATCCGTCATATCCAATTACATCAAAAGGATGCGTTGCATATACCATTTCAATAATGTCTCCTTGCTTTTTTACTTTGATTAAAAAGTCCCCTTTTTCATCATAAGTTTCTAATTCATGTGGTCTGCGTAAATCACGCTCACAAAAAGGAGAATGTTCTAACAATTGACCAAAATGATTTCTATAACGCTTAGGAGTATAAATTGGACTATAAGATTCTACTATAAACAAACGGTTGTCCTCTGTATCGAAATCTATTTTGTAGATAATTCCACGTGGTACAACCAAGTAATCTCCATATTTGAAATCTAAGTTTCCTAATATGGTTCTTAATTTCCCTGTTCCTCTGTGAATAAAAATCACCTCATCGGCGTCAGTATTCTTATAAAAATAATCCTTCGTAGATTGTTTTGGTGCAGACAAAATAATATTACAATCGCTATTAGTAAGTACAGTTTTTCTACTCTCTAAATAATCATTTTCTTGAGGTACTTGAAATCCTCTAAAACGATATGATTGTATGTTATTTGCTTTTGCAATTTTTGGAGCGACACTGTATTGTTTGCGTATTTCCTTTACTTGTGTTGGTCTATGCTCATGGTATAAGTTTGACGACATTCCGTCAAAACCAATAGTTCCAAATAGCTGCTCGTAATATAAATCACCATTAGGTTTTCTAAACTGAGTATGGCGTTTTGGTGGTATTTTCCCTAGTTTATGATAAAAAGGCATATTTTTTTAAATTAAATGATTAAAATTAAAGAATAGTTGTTTTGGAACTATTCAATTGACTCATCAAAATAAAAAAAGGCGCTATTCAGGGTTTCTCTTTATGAGATGATAGTTAAGAAAGATTAATATGTTTTGCCAAAAAGGTTTCATATGTTACAAATATCGGAATTTTTTAAAGATTAATCAACCTCTATGAGTTAAGCATTAGAAATATCACAAATAAACTGTTGGTTTTTAAAAAACTAAAACCAAAATCCTACACTTACAAACCATTGTACCTTCTTTACTTCTGGCGACCATGAGGATTTAATTTGCATTGGCCCCAATATTGTTTTCGCACCATACCCTAGTGCATATCCAGTATGGTCTGGAAACGACAGCCAATCAGTATCCTTAAACAATCCATCGTCTATATTAGAAAAGTTACCACTAAGTGTTAAAAAATGTCTTTTATAAAATTGATAATGTATATCTATTGTACCTTTTACATAACCATCTCCAGCGACACTTAAAAAGTCATATCCGTAAAATGGCGTGTAATTGTTAATTAAGTTATTTCCATAACCTCCAATGACAAAATCAAAAGAAGAATTCGTATTGTTCCCTATCCTAATACCTCCTTCGGTAAATGCGTTTAAATACAGGTTTCTAAATATTTTTGTCGCACCTCCTAGTTTTGCTTTAGCTATAGAGTATTGTTCAAAATCTACCGATTTCTTTCCCGTAAAAAAATATTGATGATAATCTCCTGAAAAAAACAACCCTTTCGTTGGATAATAAACATTATCTAAAGCATCATAATTTAACTGACCATAAGCACTAAAAAAGTTATCATTCTCTATCTTACCTAAAGAATTTTCTGCTGTTACTTTAAGCATTTTATGCTCTACACCTAATGCCAATGCTAAGTTTTTTCGAAAAGGCGTTTCAATATAAAATTGATTTGTTAAATCTAACACATCAATATCATCAGAAACCCCAGTATCTGGAGGAGTTGAATTATCAAAAATACTTAAGTTAGCTTTTTTCTCAAATGAATTTAAACGCGACTTTAAACCAATACTCCAATAAAACCCTTTATCAATATAATATTCAAAATCATACCTGATGTTTTCACCTAAAATAACATCTAAACTAACTATATCATTATTCGTTAACAATTGTTTGTGTGTTATGTTTACCAAAGCCGCTCCTTTATACAAGTCATCATAATGCAAACTTAGCTTTAAAGATGTTTTATTTTTACTTTCTTCAATATTTAACTCAAGAATACTGTCATTTTTAATTTTATATTTTACAACATTAAAGTTACTTGTGGCCGCTAAACCAACTATACCCTTCTCTATTTTTTCTCGAGAAACTAATGAAGGGGTTTTTATTTTTAATTTCCCTAAAATATAAGATCTCGAATAATTCTCATTCCCTTGAATTATTATATTTTTTAAATTATATGCAGTAGTAATATTCTTGTCTACTTTAATAGATTCTTTATGTTTTTGTTTACTCGCTATTTCCTCTAAAACTTTTAACGAGGCACTTGCAGCTTCATAACCTGAAGTATAAATCTCTTGGCTTTGATCAAACGAAACTATATTATAATCCTTAATGTCAGGTTTTATATACACCGCTGTTTTTTCAATTTTATCCTTCATCTGACTTTGTGTATTAAAGTTAGATAATTGAAACATAATATCTGACGCAGACGTTAATCTCTCTTTTTTCTTTAAACCATCTTGTACATCTACACCAATAACTATATCAACATTTTTAGCTAACAACTCATCTATTGGATAATTGTTTGAGACACCTCCATCAACTAGTAGTTTACCGTTCAAACTAACAGGTTCAAATAATGTTGGGATAGCCCCACTCGCAGAAATCGCATCTGGTAAATATCCTTTATCTAATAAAACTTGCTTACCAGTCTCTACATCTGTTGCAATACACAAAAACGGAATAGGCAACTTGCTAAAATCATCAACTTCTTTTACGTGGTCTAGTAGTTTTACATAAAAATTATAGCTGTTTTGTCCTTTAGATATCGCTGATGGAAACGATAATTTAAATTTATTAAATGGTAGAACTACTGCGTGTTTATCAGAGCCATTTCTTTCAAAAAAAGATTTATTTTTACGTTGAAAGTCGTCCCTTATTAATTGATCGAAATTTGCTTGCTTAAATAAGGTTGATAGTTCGTCTGCAGAATACCCTGAGGCATATAAGGCACCGACAATTGCTCCCATACTTGTTCCGGCGATATAATCTATTTTGATTCCAGAATCTTCAATTACTTTTAAAGCACCAATATGCGCTAATCCTTTTGCGCCACCACCGCTTAATACCAGCCCCACTTTTAAATCTTTATCCTCATTTTCCTTTTGAGATAAAGAGAGAAAAGGTGCTAAAAATAGTGCTAAATAAATAATTTGTTTCCCCACTGTGGAAAGTTACTAAAAGCTAATGAAATTCTTGATATATTTTTTGAGCTTTCGATAAACCGATTACTTTTTGTAATTCATCTAACGAAGCTAGTTTAATTCGCTTCACCGATTTGAATGTTTTCATCAATTCCACAATAGTTTTTTCTCCTACACCGTTGATTGTCTCAAGCTCCGTTTGTAGTGCGCTTTTACTACGTCTATTTCGGTGATGTTCAATTCCGAAACGATGCGCTTCATTACGTAAATACTGAATCACTTTTAATGTTTCTGATTTTTTATCCAAATATAATGGGTACTTGTCTTCAGGATAAAACAACTCTTCCAAACGCTTAGCAATACCTATAATTGCTATTTTACCTCGTAAACCTAGCGCGTCCAAACTTTTTAAAGACGAGGACAATTGCCCTTTTCCACCATCAATAATAATTAACTGAGGTAAAGGTTGTTCTTCATCTAGTAATCGTTTATACCTACGGAATACTACTTCTTCCATTGAAGCAAAATCATCTGGACCTTCAACTGTTTTTATATTAAAATGACGATAGTCTTTTTTACTTGGTTTTCCGTCTTTAAATACTACACAAGCTGCTACTGGGTGTGTTCCTTGAATATTAGAATTGTCAAAACACTCAATATGTCTTGGTTCCTCAGGCAGCCTCAAATCCTTTTTCATTTGTTGCATCATTCTATTAGAATGACGTTCAGGATCAGTGATTTTTACCTGCTTGAAACGCTCCATTCTATAATATTTTGCGTTTCGAACAGATAAATCTAATATATGTTTCTTATCACCTAATTTCGGTATCGTTAATTTTAACCCTTCTCCTAAATTTACCTCAAAAGGAACGTATAACTCTTTGGATTGAGAATGAAATCGAGTTCTTATCTCTGTGATTCCTAATTCCAATAATTCCTTATCGGTCTCTTCTAATTTTTTCTTTAGTTCTAAAGTGTGCGATCTAATTATTGAACCAAATGAAATTTGTAAAAAATTTACATACCCATAACTTTCATCGCTCACAATTGAAAAGACATCCACATTAGATATTTTCGGATTCACAATAGTTGACTTCGATTGATAATTTTCCAACACCTCAACCTTTTCTTTTATCCGCTGTGCATCTTCGAATTGTAGGTTTTCAGCATACGAATTCATTAATTTTTTAAAATTATATAATGAATCTTTAAAATTTCCTTTTAAAATTTCTCTAATAGCTACAATTTGCTTGTTGTACGTTTCTTCTGTCTGTAAAGCTTCACATGCACCTTTACAGTTTTTCAAATGATACTCTAAACAGACTTTAAATTTCCCCGAATTGATATTTTCTCTGCTTAACTGATAATTACACGTACGCAAGGGATATAATCCTTTTATCAAATCTAATAGGGTTCGTACAGTTTTAATACTGGTATAAGGACCAAAATATTCCGACCCGTCTTTTATTACTCTTCTAGTAGAAAACACTCTTGGAAAAGCTTCTTTTTTAATACAAATCCACGGATACGTTTTTCCGTCTTTAAGTAATACATTATAACGAGGCTGATACTTTTTTATTAAGTTATTTTCTAATAATAACGCGTCAGTTTCCGTAGCAACTACAATATGCTTAATACTATCTATTTTCTTTACCAGTACGCCTGTTTTTGCGTTATCGTGATTCTTCGTGAAATAGGATGATACTCGTTTTTTTAAATTCTTTGCCTTACCTACATATAGTATTTTATCTTCTTTATCATAATACTGATACACCCCAGGTTCCTGAGGTAATAATTGCAACTGTACTTTTAAGGCTTCTGTCATTACTAACAAAAATAAGCAAATACATTGGTAAATTATACCTCTTGATATTCTTAAATAATTCAACTAACTTAGCTTTATAACTTATAACCAAAAAAAATGAATTCAACTCTTAAAAATATTTTAGCAGTTATTGCTGGTGTCATTGTGGGTATGGTAGTAAATATGGGAATAATTATGATTAGCGGAAGTATTATTCCAATTCCTGAAGGCGTAGACAATACTACTACCGAAGGTTTAAAAGCTGGCATGCATTTATTTGAAGCTAAACATTTCATTATGCCATTCTTAGCACATGCCTTAGGTACTTTTGCTGGCGCACTTGTAGCAGCAAAACTAGCAACTAATCATAAAATAAAATTCGCTATAGCAATTGGAGTATTTTTCTTGTTAGGTGGAATTGCAAGTGTATTCATGCTGCCTTCTCCTGCTTGGTTTACTGCCTTAGACTTAAGTTTAGCATATATCCCAATGGGGTGTCTTGCTGGGAAATTAGCAACTAATTAATCTAAGTGACTTATTAAAATATAAACACAATTGTATTTATTTACTTGTTGGTAGTAATTTAAAAAAAATGAATTTATAAAAGGTGAAAGCTCTAGAGAATATCTTGATTTATATTTTGAAAATGATTCTTTAGTGCAAGGATTATTAGTAAGGAGAAGACCAATTGGAAAATTGAATGAAAACTACTGCCAATACCGTGTATAATTAACTGCTTAACCACGCAACTAAACATACATAATCATGTTGGCAACAATTTAAAATCACAAA
>Ga0209291_1003792_pt1 | contig 10919 bp, 11 predicted proteins | sample GOMGulsemesocosm_FD_184633 | JGI IMG/M metagenome (GOLD analysis project Ga0209291, IMG submission 184633) | Methane-oxidizing microbial communities from mesocosms in the Gulf of Mexico - GOM9B Gulf of Mexico (SPAdes) (version 2) | ecosystem: Environmental > Aquatic > Marine > Cold seeps... | reverse complement strand
GATGTATTAGATAACTGGTTGCAAGGTGTCACGACTTATCAAGGCAAGAGTGGTCTTGAAGCGGTTAAGCAACATCTAGCGCTTTAATTCTGATCATTAAGTTTGTTGTTAAGGTCATAGTTACGACTTCTGAGCTTCCCTCTCTTAGTCCAGAGTAAGTACTTTTCTCTTGCAACAAAAAAGCCCGACAGTTTTCACTGTCGGGCTTTCCTATTTTTCACGCTTACATTAAGCGTTTATATTCACACTATTTAAAAAACAACTGGCATGCTTGGTTATTAGTTTCGTCTTGATAAGGGTAACCCAAGGCATCAAGATATTGAGTCACATCGGTTTCTTCACCAACCGCCTGCAGACCAACTAATACTCGGCCATAAGCATCACCATGGTTGCGATAATGGAACATGGAGATATTCCATTCGCCCCCTAAGCTATTCAAGAATTTCAACAAGGCACCAGGACGTTCTGGAAATTCAAAGCTATAAAGTAATTCGCCTTTATCACTACGCAAATGTCCGCCTATCATATGACGAATATGCACTTTTGCCGTTTCATCATCGGTCAGGTCAACAATTTCATAGTCTTTCAAATCTTCTAACAAGTTTTCACGACTATGAGGATGACCACCTAATTGAACACCGACAAAGATAGCCGCTTGCTCTGGATCGCTATAACGATAGTTAAACTCAGTAATATTGCGTGTTTCTAATGCTTGGCAGAAAGAACGAAAACTACCTGGACTCTCAGGGATTTTAACCGCAATAATGGCTTCGCGCTTTTCGCCCAGCTCAGCACGCTCAGATACATGGCGCAAACGATCAAAATTCACGTTAGCACCTGAGTTGATAGCAATCAGGGTTTCACCTTTGGCACCCGTGTTCTCAATATACTTTTTCAGACCCGCTAGGGCACAAGCACCCGCAGGTTCTGTAATGGCACGGGTATCATCATAAATATCTTTAATGGCCGCACACATTTCATCTGTGGTAACTGTAATCACGTCATCGACAGTGTCTTTGGCAATGGCAAAGGTATTGCTACCAATAATGCCCACAGCAACACCTTCAGCGAATATACCCACTTGATCTAAACGAACCGGTTTGCCCGCTTCGCGTGCCGCTTTAAAACAGGCCGCATCTTGTGGCTCAACCGCAATAACTTTAATTTCAGGACGCAGGTATTTAATGTAAGCAGAAACACCTGCGATTAAACCACCGCCGCCGACAGGAATAAACACAGCATCAATTTTACCTATATGCTGACGTAAAATTTCCATGCCGATAGTCCCTTGACCGGCAATGGTATCAAGATCATCAAATGGGTGAACAAATACCTGGCCCGATTGCGCCATGATTTCTTGTGACTTAGCAAATGCTTCATCATAAGCGTCCCCATGTAAAACCACTTCTGCACCCCAACCTCTTACGGCATTCACCTTTACTTCAGGTGTAGTGGCTGGCATAACTATGGTTGCTTTAACGCCCATTTTTTTCGCGGCTAAGGCCAAACCTTGAGCATGATTCCCTGCTGATGCCGCTATCACCCCTTTTGCTAATTCCGCAGGTGATAGCTGACTAATTTTATTATATGCCCCACGAATCTTAAAACTGAAAACAGGCTGAAGGTCTTCACGTTTTAAAATAATCTCATTACCAAAACGATTACTAAGTTGATTGGCACGAGCGAGTGGTGTTTCTACCGCGACGTCATATACGTTCGCTTGTAGAATTTTCTTGATGATTGAATGAGGCATAGTCTTTCCTAAAGAACATATATGTACTGATACATTGGCATTATCGCCATCCATCACGAACGAAAGTTCAAAACAGAGCAAGAAATATACCGATTAACGCGCTCGCTATCAAAGGCGAAAGTCGTCTATCCTCATATTTTCTAGTGATATGAGTAACATTAGGGAATTTATCCCTCTATAATGGCCAGAACCTCGTATCTGACCTTCTTTACTAGAGTAAATGTCAGGGCGAACCACCAGCAAACAAATAAAGGTTATTCAAAAAATGACGCAAGACGAATTGAAACTCGCCGTTGCCAAAGCCGCGGTTGAATACATACTTCCTCTTCTTGAAAATGACACCATAGTGGGTGTTGGAACAGGATCAACAGCGAACCTATTCATTGATGAACTAGCCAAGCACAAGCTTAAATTTGAAGCGACAGTTGCCAGTTCTGAAGCATCCGCTGAACGCCTTAAATCCCATGGCATTCTTGTTTATGATTTAAATAGCGTGGCTGATATTGCCGTTTATGTTGATGGTGCTGACGAATCGAATGACAGTCTTCACCTTATCAAAGGTGGTGGTGCTGCACTCACACGCGAAAAAATTGTTGCTGCAGTCAGCAAACAGTTTGTATGCATTGCAGACCAATCGAAATTAGTTAAAGTATTGGGCGACTTCCCATTACCGGTTGAAGTTATTCCTATGTCTCGTAGTTATGTTGCTCGTGAATTGGTAAAACTTGGCGGTGACCCTGTTTACCGTGAAGGCGTAGTAACCGATAACGGCAACCAAATTTTAGACGTTTATAATCTAAAAATTGAAGATGCTGTTGCACTAGAAAATAAAATTAACAGTATCGTCGGTGTTGTAACCAATGGCCTATTTGCCAGCCGTTCAGCTGATGTATTGTTACTTGGCACAGAAGAAGGCGTTAAAACGCTTAAAGCCTAAGGTTATAAGTTTCTTCTATGCTAAAAAAACCGACTATTTTTGGTCGGTTTTTTTATATCTGCTCACATAAGGTAAAAGCTGCTGACACCTTAGTCCAGCAGTGGCATAATTTCGGCAACTTTGACTCTCATCCCCACTATTTAAGGTAGATTTCTGTCATGCAAAGCTTATCCAGCGTTTTAGCATCAAGTTCTGTTCCCGCGTCATTACAAGAGGTTCTTCAACTTTTAAGCAAAACCTGTATTGATATTTCAGGCAAACTCCAACAGGGCTCACTGGCCGGTATTCTCGGTATGGCGGGTAATGAGAATGTACAAGGGGAAGAACAAAAGAAGCTCGATGTTATCTCCAATGATATGCTTAAAATTGCGCTTGCCGCATCACCTTTTGTAAGAGCCATTGCATCTGAAGAAGAAGACGACATAGTGCCAGCCAATACAGATGGCGAATACCTTGTTGCTTTTGACCCACTTGATGGTTCTTCCAATATCGACATTAATTCTATGGTTGGTACTATTTTTTCGATATACCGCCAAACAGGTGATGCCCCAGCCACTGAAGCAGACTTTTTAATTCCAGGTCGTGAACAGGTTGCAGCAGGCTACGTACTTTACGGCCCATCAAGCATGCTGGTCTTCTCTACGGGTGATGGTGTTGCCATGTACACCTATGATCCAAGCCAAGGGGAGTTTATTCAGACTCAGGCTAAGGTCACTATTAGTGAAACCACCCAAGAGTTTGCCATTAACATGTCTAATCAGCGCTTTTGGGCGCAAGGTATGCAGAACTATGTTAATGACCTAGTAGCGGGTGCTGACGGCCCTCGTGAGAAGAATTTCAATATGCGTTGGGTTGCTGCCATGGTGGGTGATGTTCACCGAATTTTATGTCGTGGCGGTATCTTCATTTACCCTTGGGATAATAAAGATCCGAAGAAAGCCGGTAAATTACGCCTTATGTATGAAGCAAACCCTATGGCGATGCTGATAGAGCAATCCGGTGGTAAAGCTCACACTCATACAGATCGTATTCTAGATATTCAACCTGAAGCGATTCACCAAAGAGTGGCTGTGGTATTAGGTGCAGCACAAGAAGTAGAGACTTGTCTGGCTCATAAATAAATTGAGTGCACAAAAAAGCCGATAACCAGAGTCTGATTATCGGCTTTTTAAATTTTAAAACCATTCTTCTTTTTTACAATGGATCTTCAGGCAGCGTCATTTGCCAATAACCCACATCGACCCAACGATTAAATTTAAAACCAACCTTGTCAAAATGAGCCACTTTCGCCATACCCATCTTTTCATGTAAGGCAATACTTGCCTCGTTCGGCAAAGCGATGCTGGCCATCAGCACTTTAATAGGTCGACCCTTTATCTCTTCAAACAAAGCGTTATAAAGGATAGAGCCATGCCCTTTACCATGAACAGTCGGGGCAAGGTAAATGGTCACCTCATAACTAAAACGATAAGCGGCTCTAGCCTTCCATGGAGAGCAATAGGCATAACCTTCAATGGATAAAGAGCCATCACTTTCACGCGTTTCTAGCACCAGCCAAATATTCTCATTTTTCTCTGACTGCTGGATTCGCGATTGCATATCCCTTTCGCTCAACTCATTTTCTTCAAAAGAGATGACCGTATTGGAAACGTAATAGTTATAAATATCGACTAATTTTTTAGCATCATCCAGACACACAGGTCGTAACAAAATATAACTTCCTAGGAGGTAATCGTTTTAATCCAGAATGGCATATTTTTCATACTGGCTCGTTTTTCACCCCTATCTCGCCATGCATATCTGGCAACCAATTCACTCAAGTTAAAGCCTTGTAGTTTCCAAAAATTATCAAGGGTATGATAAGTTTCAGGCCTTAGCTCACTATAGTTTTGCCTATCAACTGTACAAAAAGCCAAAAATTCATATTGTTCAAACTGTACGGCTAACTCCTCCCTCAGTCGAAAGAAAGTAGAACCTGCACCTTGACCACGGTATTCAGGTAACAAGACAGATTCAGCAAAATAAAAACCTTTAGTGAGATCCCAGCCATTTTTTAAAAAAGGCTGTTGGAATTCGGTTTTAGCTTGATTCAATGGTAAGCAGCTAGAAGCGCCGACCACCAGGCCATTATCTAATGCGAGAATCAGAGCACAGTCGGGTTTCGCCAAGTAGGATTGCAGATATTCGGCCTCATACTCAATATCACCATCATACAAATAAGGGTAATCATGAAAAACCTTAAGCCTTAACCTCGCCATATCCGGCAAATAAGCCTGCATAGCAGGTCCGGTTAAACATAAATAATCAGTAATCTGTTTGCTCAATTTGTTTTACCCATTCGGCCAGATTGTAATAACTCGTTACTCTGACAATTAAATTATCACGTAACTCGAAAAAGGTGCCACCTTTGATTTTATAATATTGCCCTTTTGCATCAGGCAAAGAAAACTCGCTTTCTAAATAACGGCCTTCTACCATAAACTCAGCAGCGGCTTTGCTACATGATTTATCTAGCATAATAGCGACATCAAAAACCTGTTCATCATAATTACGATTAACACGGTTCATAAAAAATCGGAATGCTGCTTTCCCATGCTCTTGCACACCTTCATTGACATCATGCACAACATCGTCTGACAGCAAATCAAAAAATGAAATCATATCCTTTTCATTCAGCGCCTGATAATAAGCGTGAATAATCGATTCGGCTGTTTTACTACTCATATCAAAAACTCTGATTTGCGGTTCCATGAGTAAAACATATTGCTAAATATTTAGGTTATCACATGCCGCAACCAGATAGATTATCTTCGTTAATGAATAAACAGACACTTAAACGAAAAGCTTAGACCCTGACATCGAGCATACATCACAGTGATATCAAGCTACTTTTTCAGGTTGTCCTGGTTTTTCTGGCAGACTTTGAACAAACGTTAGGCACTTTTCTATCCAGCCTTTTAGCTCATCATCAGTCTCAATTAACTCAGCTTCAATACAAACGACATCGGCCATGGGGCGGCCAGCGTAATCAAATTGCTTAACGTAATTTTGGGCGAGGGATTTAGAGTAGTGACCTGGACCGATACGTGCCAGTAGACTATTACCAATAACACCGACACACATATGTCGGTTAAGTAGGAAACAATAACCGCCGAACATTTCTTTTTCCTGCATGTCATGATCGGAATCAAGTAGGGATTTAATACGTTCAACTAACGATGTTTCATATTTCATTTGCACCTTCCTTTACTAAATAAACAAAATGTTGGTTTCAGTAAAACTGCGTTCCTTGGATATAACTACATGTCCTACCTTAAAATATGCGCAAATATTCAACAGATTGCCAATAGTTTTAGGTAACAAAAAGCAATGACGACCCTAAGGCCGTCATTGAACATTCAGATATAAAGAAGTTGGGAGGCAAATTTATATAAACTGAACGACTACATATTTACTTCCATAAAGACTTATTTAGTTCTTCATAAACATCCGCCTGAGTTAAACCAATATCTTTTAATGCACTACTACTTAGTAACGCAAGCTGCCTTCTCGTGGCCCAATTATGGTTCACTTTCTTAGCCAATTTTAACAATCGATTAACAAGATTATCTAATCCATTTACTTTGATTTCTTTAACCTGATCTAAACAAACGTTATTTTGTGTTGCTGCTAATGGAGTCATAATGTTTCTCTCTCTGGTGTGTTTTGCTATGTCCTTATAATCGGTCAAAATATAAACACTGACAAACGAGAAAAACAGCTTCATAATTAAGAAAAACTTAACTATAGGTTCAAGCAAGCATGAAAAAAATACGCCTACCTCCACTCAAGTCTCTACATGCTTTTCGATACGCCGCTCAATCGTTAAGTTTTAAGAACGCAGCAGAACAACTCAATGTCAGCCAAGCGGCCATCAGCCAACAGATAAAGACGCTAGAACAGTCGTTGGGAATAGAACTATTTGAAAGGCACACCCGCCAAGTCGTACTGACAAGTGAGGGTGAATATTTATCCAACTATGCAGCACAAGCCTTTGACTTACTTGAACAAGGTATTCGAGGGATAGTGGATGACCCTAATCCAAACAAGCTTGTCATTAGCACACTTCCTTCCTTTGCTAGTCGCTGGCTGGTCGCAAGACTAGGTAAGTTTCAAGCACAAGAAAGAGAGATTAATATTCAGTTAAGCCCGAGCTTGGCCGTTGCCACCTTTCAAGGACAAGAACTCGACCTATCAATCCGTTTTGGTCAAGGACAGTATGATGGCCTCAAGTCAGAGCTATTATTTGAAGAGACTCTGATCCCAATTTGCCATCCGTCCTTGATTGACCTAAACAAAGCCATCAAACCACAATTAGCCAAATTACCTATCATTGCAGATAACGGTCCAGACATGGAGGCTATTTGGCCCTTATTCCAGCAACATATTGGCTGTGAAGAAGAGCAAATGCCCTCACGCCTTCAAGTGTCCGATTCTACTGTCCTTATTGAAGCGCTCTTGTCCTGCCAAGGAATAAGTATGATTAGATACAGTCTTGTTTATGAACTTATGCAAAAAGGTCAGCTAATTAGCCCTCTTCCTCTATATATGAAGTCCCGTTACAATTTTTATCTAGTGGCGCCTGCGCCCCATTTTAAATATGACAAAATGGTGAAATTTAGACGCTGGTTGAAACTAGAACTAAAAGAAATTCAAAAAAGTTGGCAAACTTATTATGAGCAAACAGAAGGTCTATATGAGGTAAGTAATGATGAAGACCATGCCCAATGAAATAGGCATGGTCAGGGATGAAGAAATTTTAAACGTTGAAGCGAGATACCATGCCAGTTAACTCATCACTTTGACTTTCTAAAGTAGAGATAGCATTACGGTTATCAGCAACGGCTTTCGAGGTTTCGTCGGACAAGACAAAGATACGTTGGATATTTGAACTTATCTCATCCGTTACCTGAGACTGTTCCTCAGATGCCGCGGCAATTTGCATATTCAAATCAGAGATTGTCTGCATCTCATGGGAAATTTCAACCAAAGCATTTTCGGCATTCTCAACTAGTTTAACCGCATCCTTACTCATATTCTCACTTGAGCCCATTACCTTCACTGCCGATTCAGTCCCCGTTTGAAGAGATTCAATCATAGATCTAATCTCTTCGGTACTATGCTGTGTCCTTCCCGCTAGCGTTCTGACTTCATCTGCCACGACAGCAAACCCTCGACCTTGCTCACCTGCACGAGCCGCTTCTATCGCTGCGTTAAGTGCCAGTAAGTTAGTTTGATCTGCTATTTCACCTATCACCCCAACTATTTCACCGATACGATCTGATTGAGTCTTAAGATCGGTAATCACAGTCATCCCATTTCTCACTTCAACGGCTAAAGTGCCCATGCCAGTTGAAGCTTGAGCTAATGAATTTGAACCACGATCAAATTCAACTTTTGCATGGTCTACAGCCGTTACCGCATCGGCCGTATTTCTGGCGACTTCATGCGCTGTGCTAGACATTTCTTCAACAGCGGCAGCCAACATTTCTGTTTCATCTTTTTGTTGCTGAGTACGCGCCGCATTGCCCTGAGCATTACAATTAATTTGCTCTAGACCAGATTCAAGGTTTAAAGAGAGCTTACGAATATCTGCAATCAGGGTCGACATGTTATCCATGAAGTTATTAATTTCATTCGCCAACTGACCAAACTCATCATCCTTTTTAATCTCAATACGCTTGGTTAAATCCGCATCGCCTTCAGAAAGCTTATGAATAGCAGAGAAAAGGGTTTTCAATCTTGCGTTCACAAAACGATTAAGCCAAAAAACCAATGCCAAGATAACAACCAGCGCCAAGACTAATATAATAAAACTGTAGAAAGAACTATTTTGAGTATTATCCTCAAACTCAGCAGTCAATTTATCCACTCTTTGTTGGTATTCAGCTTCAAGCGTGGCAAAGCCTTTGATAGCGGGTGCATCAGAAATTTTCACGGCCTTATCAAGCTGCTCTATTGTCATTCCCTGCATTTTCAAACTCTGTACTTGATAAGTCGCATCAAGATACTGCTTTAGTGTGCCTTCAATATCCTTTAATGCCGAACGCTCAGACGAGCTCAAACCACTTAAAGAGCGATAACTCTGCGCCGTAACAAGCACGCGATTATAAGCACCTTCAACTTGTTTTATATACTTTGGCGTGCCACGAAGAACATAGTTTTTAAAGCTATGTATTAATGAACCATAACCTGCATCTCGGGATATTTTTAATAATAAAGATTGCCTAGCAAGTGCGGATTCTTCTAGCTCCTGCCAACTTTTCTGATGGGTGTTTGAAAGACTATTTTCTATGATTAATAAAGTTGAAAAAGTAACGACGATCAATCCGATGAAAACGTAAAACCTTTGCCTAAGTGTCATATAAATTATCTCACAGTCAGAATTTTAGCCAGAGCCATCATAGAGCATTGAATAAACATAAGATTGAGTTAGATCAATCTTTTCCATTATCTATGCTTATAGTTGCTTGCAGCTGAGTATCACTCATTTACTCATATTGTGAAATTTTAAAAAAGGCATGAAACCTTAAGAAAATTGTTTTTTTGTATTTAAAACATAAACAAGTTAATACTGCTAAATGAGTTAAACTGTTAGAATAAACCTTCTATCCAATTGGATTTCACTCAGCTTAAATGGTTACCTATGAAACTACTTGTCCGTAATATTGCCCGTAACACAACCGAAGAAGAACTTAACGCATTATTTGCCGAATTCGGCACGCTACAATCTTGCACTCTGGTTCTTGATAAAGAGACAGGGGAATCAAAAGGCTTTGGTTTTGTTGAAATGCCAAAGATTGGCGATGCAAAACTTGCTATTAAAAAACTGAATGGCAAAGACGTAGATGGCAGTAAGCTGAGAGTTAAAAAGGTTGAAGAAGCATCAGAATAATCTAGATGTTACTTTGGATAAGCCAAGGTCAATTTGGCCTATCCAAACCCCTTCACACTAGATAGGCATCAAACCTACTCCTACCGACCAACAAGCCATACATTAAACGAAAAAATACAGCGATTCTGATTTTTAATCACTCAGTCACATCACCCCTCTTAATACTTTTATACAAGCCTAGCGCGGCACTTCAAAACGACACGCTGAATAACAAGCAAATTTTCGTGCTTATAAGCAGCTCTTTACCTAAACGACTCACTTCATCAGAAATGTTTGTAATCTAGAAAACTTGTAAATCCCCTCTCTTTGGATGCCTTTCCGGAGGCGCTATATGCTGCTGGTGATTACAAAAGCCCAGCGATGTGATGCCTAGTGGTAATGCTTAACCTTGAGCTCCAGTTCAAATATGCCTGATAGGGGCAGTTTCCTTGCCAGCTTCGCTGGCAAATATGCATTCCCACGGGAACGAGTAATAGGAGCGGAATGGGTTCATCAATGACGCTGTAATTATCAAGGCCTTTTATTTTGATGGCATGTTTTTCTGATGAGAGTGCTAAGAGCTGGATTCCGGATAATGTCGTCCCTCCATTTCCGGAATGACGGCTCCCTCTCGTTCCCATGCTTTGCATGGTAACGCGTTGAGTTACAGCTCAAGAGATGCAGGTATTATTTAATCCAATACAAGCAGAGCTGGCGAGTAGCATTCCCACGGGGGGCCATGAGAACGAGAAGAAAGAAGGTCAAATTAAGCTGCAAGTTACGAAGGGTGCCCTAATAGAACTATTACTATCCAAGTTATGACCTGATGTTTATTAAGTTAGATGATATTAGTTAATTTAAAGTGTAATAATCCAACAATTAAGTACCTTGATTAGCAAGCCAATAAATAAATAGGGTAACAATATTTAGAAGTACAGCAGGAACAATAAAATATAGTGTTAAGGTTTTTATGATTATAACAAAATGATGAGGCGGTCTATCTGCGCGTGAAAAACCTGGGTCTTTTGGTGCATAATATACCGTTATTTCTTTTCCCTTTGGATAGTAGTTTGCCAACTTTTTAGGAAAGAAAAAAGAAGAGACAGTACCAGTATAAAGTTGCCCCTTGACTCTGTAGGAATAGGTAATCACTGCATGAACTCCCGAACTACCATTACCCATAAAACTGCTTGGTTGAGAGCCACTATACTCAGACCAAGTAATTCGTCCCTTAGTTGAATAATTTCCCGTTAATGCTCCCCATCTTTTTGAATATTTGTCATAAGAGCAAAGGCAAAAATTAACAACTATAAACA
>Ga0209291_1003789_pt1 | contig 10926 bp, 1 predicted proteins | sample GOMGulsemesocosm_FD_184633 | JGI IMG/M metagenome (GOLD analysis project Ga0209291, IMG submission 184633) | Methane-oxidizing microbial communities from mesocosms in the Gulf of Mexico - GOM9B Gulf of Mexico (SPAdes) (version 2) | ecosystem: Environmental > Aquatic > Marine > Cold seeps | place... | reverse complement strand
TTGGTCAGGAAGGAATACCAATATCTCAGATTTATATCTTTGATCGTTTTGGTAAGTTATTATCACAATTAGATCCTGATGGAGCAGGTTGGGACGGTACTTACAATGGTAGTCAAATGCCAGCTTCCGATTACTGGTTTAAGATCATTTATATTGAAGGAAATGATAGTACTCAAAAAGAGTTAAAAGCACACTTCTCATTGAAGAGGTAATTAAGCACTACTTATTTATTTCAAAAAAGGAGCAAATACTTTTATTTAAGTATTTGCTCCTTTTTTTTGTGAATTTAAAATAAAGAAAATAGAGGGTTTTTTATTAGCAATAATTTATTTAAAATCAACAATATAGGTTTCATGTATTAGAAATAACTAAGTTTTTTTAGTAAAAAACAACAAGTTAATTGCATTCAACGAGTAATTTAACAGTTCAACGAAAATATTTTGTAGTTGTTAAACATGTGTTAATTTCATGGAAAATTTTACAAACCCCATAAAATAAAATACAGTTTGAATACAATAAGTATTACCAAAAAAATAATAATTTTAGAGGGGTAGGGTAAAATTAATCAACAAGCGTTTCATAAATGAAACGCTTGTTTTTGTTAAAAAAACAACCAAAAAAATAACCAAAAAAACCCGCCATGAAAAATCAAATTACTCTTCTTGTATTACTATTAATTTCTTCCTTTTCATTTGGGCAAGAAATTCAAGAACATAAATATTCCGATCAATTTATTAAAGACTGTATTGTAGAAGTTTTTCAAGATCAGGCGGATGAATTGGTTTTTAATTCAAGCTCAAGAAGATTGGCTGTGATTACTGATTTTTTTAAAAATAATATATCAGTAGAATATAGACCTGAATATCATGGGAAAGGGTTTGATTTAATTTCTTCATTAGGATTGAATAATAAATATAATTCATCCTTACAAGTTGACACTCATTACGACTCAAATGTTTTTAATCCATTAAAGTACAGATTTTCAATGAACCCTCGTTCAAAAGAAATGTACAGGATTGACAATACCGATTATATAATTTCAATATATCCTTCAAAATAATTTACTAACCATTTTTTTTATGAAAAAGATATTACTTTTAATAATATTGCTGTGCTCATTTATGATGCATGGACAAACATACACAATGGGTACAGATACAGGTACTCAGACTACTTGTTCAGGAACATTTTATGATTCAGGTGGATCAGGAGGGGATTATTCAACAAGTGAAAGCAATTCCATAACATTTTGTCCCACAGGTGGAGCAGGAAATTATATACAATTGGCTTTTACATCATTTGATGTAGAAAGTACTACTTGGGATCAATTTACTGTATATGAAGGTATTGGTACTGGAGGATCAGTTATTGGAACTTACGGAGGTACAACTACCCCTCCAGATGTTGGAGCATGTGCTGGAGGAGGCTCATATATAGCTTCTAGTGTAGGTTCAGGATGTATTACCATAACATTTGATTCAGATACAATTGGACAATATGCTGGTTGGGAAGCTACTATTTCATGTACAACTACAGCAGGTGGAGATGCATTACCGCCACCGCCACCGCCACCAGCAAATTCAATTTGTGGTGGTTCTGGAGCCTTTTGTGCAGATGCTGGAGCTTTAGAATTCGCGAATACTTCCGATGCTGATTGTGTTGCTGATGCTCCTGCAGCTGTAGTAACGAATTCATGTTTAGGCTCAGCGCCTAACCCAGCTTGGTATTTTATTGAAATTGGTCAAGCAGGTGATATTGATGTGGATATAGAACAAACTACTGGTCCTGGAGGAACAGGAACGGGATTAGATGTGGATTTTGCATTATGGGGGCCTTTTACAGACCCGTCAGATGCCTGTGTTGATTTTGTAGCTAATACGCCTATAGATTGTAGTTATAGTATTGCAGCTGTAGAAACGGCAAATATTACTGGAGCTCAAGTAGGTGAGTTTTATATGTTTTTAGTAACCAATTATAATGGAGATCCAGGTTATATTACGTTAACACAAACAAATGCAGGAGCTGGTGGTGCAGGTAGTACCGATTGTTGTCCGTTTGAAGTTGGAGTAGATCCTACAAGTTGTGGAGCTACGGATGGTTCAATTAATATTTCATTATTATTAGGGAATACTTCATATACAGTTACCTATGATGATGCATTAGGAAATCCACAATCAGTTACCACTACAACAGATGCTACTGGAGCTTTACAAATAACAGGATTAGGAGCAGGTACATATACAAATATAGATACAGGGGTTGCTGGTTGTACGCCAGCAAGTATTACATTAACAGCAGGAACAGCTCCTGTTTTTAATAGCTTAACAAGTAATGACCCAATTTGTTCTGGAGCTGACGCAGTGTTTACTTTAAACGGGACACCAGGAGCAACAGTAAGTTATACTACTACTACTGATGGGGCACAAACAGTTGTGTTAGATGGAGCAGGAAATGCTACAGTTACCGTTTCGGGAATTGCTGCAAACGAAACAATTAATCTAACACAGATATCTTTAAGTGGATGTAATGTTGCTTTAGCAAATACAGCTACTGTAACAATAGGAGCAAGCCCAATAGCTGATGCAACCCCTAATACAACTCCAATATGTGATGGAGCTGATGCTGTTTTTGATATTTCAGGAACACCTAATGCTACGGTGACTTATAATATTAATGGAGGAGGAAGTCAAACAGTTTTATTGGATGGCTCAGGAAATGCAACAGTGACAGTTTCGGGGGTGTCTGCAGATCAGACAATTAATTTAATTTCAGTTGCTACTGCTGGTGCTCCAGTTCCAGGAAACGGTATTGGTGCTGCAGGAGGTAGTAACTCAGCCAATGCAACTGGAACAATAGAAACTTTAGGTACTGATTTAAGTACTGCTGGATTAGCAGCAACTGTAGATAATGGTAATCAAACTTTAACGATAACATTACAACATACTGTTCCAGCAGGAACCGTTATCACAATTAGTATTGCTAGAGATAATAATCCAGGAGCCGTAGATATTACAGATGGAACTAATACAGTCTCTTTTAATGCAGGACCAAATGACGATGCTCAACAAATTACTTTTACTACAGGAGTAGCTACAAATACAATTACAATTAATAGAACAGGCGGTACAGTTTGGATAGATGGTGTTTCTTATACAGCGGCTTCTACAGGATGTACAGTAGCTTTAACAGATTCTGAAACTGTTGTGGTAACTTGTCCTATACCAACTTTTGATCCAGAACCTATTGATGTACAAGTAGAATGTATTGCAGATGTGCCTGCAATGGTAAACTTAACTTGGAATGATACATGTTCTGCTACGGGTAATGTTACTGGAACTGATGCTGCTATAGTGGGTACTAATTGTGGTGGAACAATTACTAGAACATGGACCTATACAAATGGATGTGGAAATTCAGATACCGTTACCCAAACCATTACAGTAGACGATACGATTAATCCAACAGCCAGTAATCCAGCAGGAGTAGCAGTACAATGTATTGGCGATGTGCCAGCAACCGATATTACGGTTGTAACGGATGAAGCAGATAATTGTAGTGTGCCAGTAGTTGCTTTTGTAGGCGATGTTTCAGACGGAAATACTTGTCCTGAAGTAATTACAAGAACGTATAGTGTAACGGATGTTTGTGGAAACAGTATTAATGTTACTCAAACGATTACGATAGATGATACTATTAATCCAACGGCTAGTAATCCAGCAGGAATAGCAGTACAATGTAGTGCAGATGTGCCAGCAGTAGATATTACAGTTGTTACTGATGAGGCAGATAATTGTAGCGTACCAACGGTATTATTTGTAGGTGATGTTTCAGACGGAAACACTTGTCCAGAGGTAATCACTAGAACATATAGTGTAACGGATGCTTGTTTAAATACAATTAATGTTACTCAAACCATTACAGTAGACGATACGATTAATCCAACAGCCAGTAATCCAGCAGGAGTAGCAGTACAATGTATTGGCGATGTGCCAGCAACCGATATTACGGTTGTAACGGATGAAGCAGATAATTGTAGTGTGCCAGTAGTTGCTTTTGTAGGCGATGTTTCAGACGGAAATACTTGTCCTGAAGTAATTACAAGAACGTATAGTGTAACGGATGTTTGTGGAAACAGTATTAATGTTACTCAAACGATTACGATAGATGATACTATTAATCCAACGGCTAGTAATCCAGCAGGAATAGCAGTACAATGTAGTGCAGATGTGCCAGCAGTAGATATTACAGTTGTTACTGATGAGGCAGATAATTGTAGCGTACCAACGGTATTATTTGTAGGTGATGTTTCAGACGGAAACACTTGTCCAGAGGTAATCACTAGAACATATAGTGTAACGGATGCTTGTTTAAATACAATTAATGTTACTCAAACCATTACAGTAGACGATACGATTAATCCAACAGCCAGTAATCCAGCAGGAGTAGCAGTACAATGTATTGGCGATGTCCCTGCAACAGATATTACTGTTGTAACAGATGAAGCAGATAATTGTAGTGTACCTACGGTAGCATTTGTAAGTGATTCATCAGACGGAAATACTTGTCCTGAAGTAATTACAAGGACTTATAGTGTAACGGATGCTTGTAACAATACAATTAATGTTACGCAAACGATTACTGTCGATGATACTATAAATCCAACGGCTAGTAATCCAGCAGCGGTAGCCGTACAATGTATTGGCGATGTACCAGCAACAGATATTACGGTTGTAACGGATGAAGCAGATAATTGTGGAGTACCAACGGTAGCCTTTGTAGGCGATGTTTCAGACGGAAATACGTGTCCTGAAGTAATCACTAGAACGTATAGTGTAACGGATGTTTGTGGAAACAGTATTAATGTTACTCAAACAATCACAGTAGGTGATACTATTAATCCAACAGGAACAGCTCCAGCAGATGTTTCAGGATCTTCAGTACCAGCGGCAGATGTAACATTAATTACTGATGAAGCGGATAACTGTACTGTTAATCCAGTAGTAACTTTTGTAAGTGATGTTACAGATGGAGGAGTTTGTCCAGAAATCATAACTAGAACATATAGAATTACCGATGACTGTGGAAACACAACGGATGTTGTTCAAACGATAACAATTGGTGATGCAGTTGTGCCAACAGCGAGTAATCCAGCAGCAGTAGCAGTACAATGTATTGGCGATGTACCAGCAACAGATATTACAGTGGTGACTGATGAAGCGGATAATGGAGCTACACCTACGGTAACATGGGAAGATGATACTTCAGATGGAAATACTTGTCCAGAGATCATTACAAGAAGATATAGAGTAACTGATGATTGTGGAAACTTCATTTTTGTAAGTCAAACAATTACTGTAGATGATACAATTAATCCAACGGCTAGTAATCCGGCAGGAGTACCAGTACAATGTATAGCAGATGTGCCAGCTGTAGATATTACGGTTGTGACTGATGAAGCAGATAATTGTAGTGTGCCAGTAGTTGCTTTTGTAGGCGATGTTTCAGACGGAAATTCGTGTCCTGAAGTAATTACCAGAACATATAGTGTAACGGATGCTTGTGGAAACAGCATTAATGTTACTCAGACTATTACAGTAGATGATACTATTAATCCAACGGCTAGTAATCCAGCAGCGGTAGCCGTACAATGTATTGCAGATGTACCAGCAACAGATATTACAGTTGTAACGGATGAGGCAGATAACTGTACAGTAGCTCCAGTAGTTGCTTTTGTAGGCGATGTTTCAGACGGGAATACGTGTCCTGAGATAATTACTAGAACGTATAGTGTAACGGATACTTGTGGAAACAGTATTAATGTTACGCAAACGATTACAGTGGACGATACAATTAATCCAACAGCAAGTAATCCAGCAGCGGTAGCCGTACAATGTATTGCAGATGTACCAGCAACGGATATTACGGTTGTGGCGGATGAAGCAGATAACTGTACGGTAGCTCCAATAGTAGCTTTCGTAGGTGATGTTTCAGACGGAAACACTTGTCCTGAAGTAATTACAAGAACGTATAGTGTAACTGATACTTGTGGAAACAGTATTAATGTTACTCAAACGATCACGGTTGATGATACAATAAACCCAACAGCAAGTAATCCAGCGGCGGTAGCAGTACAATGTATTGGCGATGTGCCAGCGACTGATATTACGGTTGTGACTGATGAGGCAGATAACTGTAGCGTACCTACGGTACTATTTGTAAGTGATTCATCAGACGGAAATACGTGTCCTGAAGTAATCACCAGAACGTATAGTGTAACGGATGCTTGTGGAAACACAATAAATGTTACACAAACAATTACCGTAAATGATACGATTAATCCAACGGCTAGTAACCCTGCAGCTATAGCAGTAGAGTGTGGAGGAGCAGTCCCTGCATCAGATATTACTGTTGTGACTGATGAGGCAGATAACTGTAGCGTACCTACGGTAGCATTTGTAAGTGATTCATCAGACGGAAATTCGTGTCCTGAGATAATTACAAGAACATATAGTGTAACTGATACTTGTGGAAACAGTATTAATGTAACTCAAACGATCATAGTAGGAGATACGATTAATCCAACAGCGAGTAATCCAGCTCCAATAGCAGTACAGTGTTCAGCAGATGTTCCTGCATCAGATATTACAGTTGTGACGGATGAAGCAGATAGTTGTAGTGCTCCTACGGTACTATTTGTAAGTGATTCATCGGACGGAAATACTTGTCCTGAAGTAATTACAAGGACTTATAGTGTAACGGATGCATGTGGAAACGCAATTAATGTAACTCAAACGATCACAGTAGGAGATACTATTAATCCAACAGCGAGTAATCCTGCAACGATAGCAGTACCTGGAGGACCAGTTCCTGCACCGGATGTAACAGTAGTTATAGATGAGGCAGATAACTGTAGTGTTCCAACAGTTGCATTTGTAGGCGATGTTTCAGATGGGAATCCTTGTCCAGAAACGATTACAAGAACGTATAGTGTAACGGATGCTTGTGGAAATACAATTAATGTTACCCATACCATATTAATAACAGATCCAATAGTACCTACAGCGAGTAATCCAGCTCCAGTAGCAGTACAATGTATCGCAGATGTACCTGCAGCGGATATATTAGTAGTAATAGATGAGGCTGATAACGGAGCAACACCAACAGTTGCTTTTGTAGGCGATGTTTCAGACGGAAATACTTGTCCTGAAATAATTACTAGAACCTATAGTGTAACCGATGACTGTGGAAACACAATCAATGTTACGCAAACGATTACTGTCGATGATACAATTAATCCAACGGCTAGTAATCCAGCGGCAGTAGCAGTACAATGTATTGCAGATGTACCAGCAACAGATATTACGGTTGTAACGGATGAAGCAGATAATTGCAGTGCACCAACGGTAGCATTTGTAAGTGATTCATCAGATGGGAATACATGTCCTGAGATAATTACAAGAACTTATAGTGTAACGGATGCTTGTGGAAACAGTATTAATGTTACCCAAACGATCACAGTAGATGATACAATTAATCCAACAGCTAGTAATCCTGCACCAGTAGCAGTACAATGTATTGGTGATGTGCCAGCAACAGATATTACTGTTGTGACTGATGAAGCAGATAACTGTAGTGCACCAACGGTAGCCTTTGTAGGCGATGTTTCAGACGGAAATACGTGTCCTGAAGTAATCACTAGAACGTATAGTGTAACGGATGTTTGTGGAAACAGTATTAATGTTACTCAGACGATCACAGTAGGAGATACTATTAATCCAACGGCGAGTAACCCAGCAGATACAACAGTACCTGGAGGACCTGCTCCTGCAGTAGATATTACAGTAGTAATAGATGAAGCAGATAATTGTGCTGTGCCAACGGTTGCTTTTGTGAGTGAATCTACAGATGGGAATCCTTGTCCAGAAACAATTACAAGAATATATAGTGTAACGGATGCTTGTGGAAACACAATCAATGTAACACATAACATTATTATAACAGATCCAATTGCACCAACGGCTAGTAACCCAGCTCCGGTAGCAGTACAATGTGTCGCAGATGTACCTGCAGCGGATATCTTAGTAGTAACAGATGAGGCTGATAACGGAGCAACACCAACAGTTGCCTTTGTAGGTGATATTTCAGACGGAAATACTTGTCCTGAAATAGTTACTAGAACCTATAGTGTAACCGATGACTGTGGTAACACAATCAATGTTACGCAAACGATCACGGTTGATGATACTATTAATCCAACGGCTAGTAATCCAGCAGGAGTAGCAGTACAATGTATTGGTGATGTACCAGCATCAGATATTACGGTTGTAACGGATGAAGCAGATAATTGCAGTGCACCAACGGTTGCTTTTGTAAGTGATTCATCAGATGGGAATACATGTCCTGAGATAATTACAAGAACGTATAGTGTAACGGATGCTTGTGGAAACGCAATTAATGTTACTCAAACGATTACAGTAGATGATACAATTAATCCAACAGCGAGTAATCCAGCAGGAGTAGCAGTACAATGTATCGCAGATGTACCAGCAGTAGATATTACAGTTGTTACTGATGAGGCAGATAATTGCAGTGCACCAACGGTTGCTTTTGTAGGCGATGTTTCAGACGGAAATTCGTGTCCTGAAGTAATTACAAGAACCTATAGTGTAACGGATGCATGTGGAAACAGTATTAATGTAACTCAAACGATTACAGTTGGGGATACTATAAATCCAACGGCGAGTAATCCAGTAGATACAACAGTGCCTGGAGGACCTGCACCAGCAGTAGATATTACAGTAGTAATAGATGAAGCAGATAATTGTGCTGTGCCAACGGTTGCATTTGTGAGTGAATCTACGGATGGAAATGCTTGTCCAGAAACAATTACAAGAATATATAGTGTAACGGATGCTTGTGGAAACACAATCAATGTAACACATAACATTATTATTACGGATCCAATATTACCAACGGCTAGTAATCCAGTAGCGGTAGCGGTACAATGTATCGGAGATGTTCCTGCACCAGATGTTACAGTAGTAACAGATGAGGCTGATAACTTAGCAATACCAACAGTTGCCTTTGTAGGTGATGTTTCAGACGGAAATACGTGTCCGGAAATCATTACGAGAACTTATAGTGTAACAGATTCTTGTGGAAACAGTATTAATGTTACTCAGACTATTACAGTAGATGATACCATTAATCCAACAGCGAGTAATCCTGTAGCAGTAGCAGTACAATGTATTGCAGATGTGCCTGCATCGGATATCTTAGTAGTAACTGATGAAGCAGATAATTGTAGTGTACCTACGGTTGCCTTTGTAGGTGATGTTTCAGACGGAAATACTTGTCCTGAAGTAATTACAAGAACGTATAGTGTAACTGATACTTGTGGAAACAGTATTAATGTTACTCAAACGATCACGGTTGATGATACGATTAATCCAACAGCTAGTAATCCAGCGGCGGTACCTGTACAATGTAGTGCAGATGTACCAGCAGTAGATATTACAGTTGTAACGGATGAGGCAGATAATTGTAGCATACCAACGGTTGCTTTTGTAGGTGATGTTTCAGATGGAAATACTTGTCCAGAAACGATAACGAGAACTTATAGTGTAACGGATGCTTGTAACAATACAATTAATGTTACTCAAACAATTACGGTTGGGGATACAATTAATCCAACGGCTAGTAATCCAGCGGCAGTAGCAGTACAATGTATTGGCGATGTACCAGCAGTAGATATTACGGTTGTAACGGATGAAGCAGATAATTGTAGTGTGGCAGTAGTTGCTTTTGTAGGCGATGTTTCAGACGGAAATACGTGTCCTGAAGTAATTACCAGAACATATAGTGTAACGGATGCTTGTGGAAACAGCATTAATGTTACTCAGACTATTACAGTGGATGATACAATTAATCCAACAGCAAGTAACCCTGTAACAACGGTTATGGGTATTGGAGTTCCTGCACCAGCAGTTGATATTACAGTAGTAATTGATGAAGCAGATAACTGTACGGTTACCCCAGTTGTAGCATTTGTTAGTGAATCATCAGATGGAGGTTCTTGTCCTGAAGTTATTACAAGAATCTATAGTGTAACAGATAACTGTGGAAACAGTATTAATGTTACTCATTTAATAGAAACGACAACGTTGCCAGTATTTAACACCTTAGTAGCTTCTGTTACACCAATTTGTGCAGAGACAGCTGCTGAGTTCTTATTAAATGGAGCACCTGGAGGGATTGTTACTTATAGTGTAGATGGCGGAGCAGATCAAACAGTGATTTTAGATGGAGCAGGAAATGGAACAGTAATTGTTCCTACAGTTCCAAATTCAACTAACGCTGTGAATGTTCAAATACTGTTAAGTAATATTCAAGATGGAACAACAGGATGTGATAATACTTTAAACAATACAGTTACAATAGTTGTGAATCCAAATCCAGTAATTTCATTAATTGCTAACAACAGCGATATTTGCGCTATGTCAGATGCTATTTTTGAAATAACAGGTACCCCTGATACGGTTGTAACGTATAGTGTAGATGGAGGAGTTGCTCAGATAGTAGCTTTAGATGGAACAGGATTTGGACAAGTAATTGTTCCAACGGTTCAAAACACTACAAATGTTGTTAATGTGGAATTAACTTTAAGTGATATTACAAACCCAGTAACTGGATGTAATACTGCTTTAGGAGATATTAGCACAGTAATTGTAAACCCTAACCCACTTCCAAACGCAGTAGCAGACATGGAAGAATGTGATGTGGATGTAAATGGAGAGTCAGATTTAGATGGCTTAGTAATATTTGATTTATCATCAAATACCAATGCAATTGCAAATGGATTAGGAAATGTTAGTGTTAGCTATTATACTGCTTTAGATGGGGCTGGATATCCAATTAATCAAGTTG
>Ga0209291_1003787_pt1 | contig 10929 bp, 7 predicted proteins | sample GOMGulsemesocosm_FD_184633 | JGI IMG/M metagenome (GOLD analysis project Ga0209291, IMG submission 184633) | Methane-oxidizing microbial communities from mesocosms in the Gulf of Mexico - GOM9B Gulf of Mexico (SPAdes) (version 2) | ecosystem: Environmental > Aquatic > Marine > Cold seeps | place... | reverse complement strand
TTTTACTTTCTCTAAATGAGGTTTTGAAACAAGTGCCCCAATATTAGTATTAGCTTCTGATGGGTGCCCTACTTTTAAAGCTTTTACTCTAGTAACAAAATCATTTTTAAATTTATCATAAATGCTACGCTCTACATAAATACGAGACCCACATAGACAAATTTGACCTTGGTTAGCAAAAGATGATTTTAAGGTGACACTTAACATTTTTTCATAGTCACAATCAGCAAATATTAGGTTCGGATTTTTCCCCCCTAATTCTAAGGACAGTTTCTTAAACATAGGTGCCGCTGTACGTGCAATATGTGCTCCTGTGGCAGTACCGCCAGTAAAAGAAATTGCTTTAATTTTTTCATGAGCTACAATAGCTTGTCCTGTCGTATGTCCTAATCCGTGTACAATATTTAGCACTCCTTTAGGTAAACCAGCTTCATTACAAATTTTACCTAACAAATAAGCTGTCATGGGAGTTACTTCACTCGGTTTGGCAACTACTGTATTTCCAGTAGCTAGGGCGGGAGCTATCTTCCAAGAAAATAAATACAAAGGTAAATTCCATGGAGATATGCATCCTACAACTCCAATAGCGCTACGTAATGTAAAATTAAAAGCGTTTAAACCTACACTTTCATGTGATTCACTTGAAAACTGGGTAATAGCATTTGCAAAAAAATGAAAATTGCTAGATGCTCTAGGAATATCTACAGCTCTAGCTAAACTTAACGGTTTCCCATTATCTTTAGATTCTGCAGCTACAAACTCTTCTAGGTTTTCTTCAATTAGTGATGCGATTTTAGAAAGTATTTTACTTCGTTCTTCTAATGTTGTATTTGACCAAGAAGGAAAAGCTGCTGCGGCTGCTTGATATGCATTTTCCACATCACCTTCTGATGAGTTCGGAATTAAGCTATATACTTCTCCATTGGAAGGGTCATAATTATCTACCCATTCATCATTGATAGGGGCTTTGAATTCGCCGTTGATATAATTTAATAGTTTCTTCATAATGATGTCAATTAATTGAAAATTGTTTTCAATTGGTTAGCAGTCTCTTTTAAAACATCTGTGTAGTTCTGAATTTTTGCTTCATTAAATCTAGCCGTAGGACCAGAGTTGCTTATAGCAGCAATAAATTGTCCGTTATAATTAAACACAGGAACAGCCACACAAATTAATCCAACCTCATTTTCTTCCATATCTAATGCAAAGCCTTCTTTTTTTATTTTTTCAATTTCTAAAACCAGCTTTTTTTTATTAGTAATGGTATTTTCTGTAATTGCTTTTAAGGATAGGTTATGAATTACTGTTTTATAATTTGGTTCACCAAAAGCAAGCATGATTTTCCCTAACCCAGTACAATATAATTGCTTCTTAGAACCAATTTGGGTGTTTATTTGTAAATCGTGAGGCCCTTCTACTTTATCTAAAAAGTAAACTTCTTGATTTTTGTAAATGGCTAGATGTGCAGTTTCATCAGCACGTTTTACTAATTCCTCCATATAAGGCTTTGCCTTATTAATAAAGTTTTTATTAATAGAAACATGTTGCCCTAATTCAAATAACTTTAATCCTAAGCGGTATTTATCATTTTCAGGATTTTGCTGTATCACATCTAATGCAACCATAGTAGCTAACATTCTGTATACGGCACTTTTGTTAGTGCCCATTTTATGAGCAATTTCAGTAACTCCTAATTCTTCAACAGAAGGAGTAAAGCAATCTAATATTTTGAATGCCTTTTCAACAGAAGTGTTTAGTATTTTTTTGTCGTTAGCCATTTGTTTATGATTTGTAATTACAAGAAAGGAATGAGTAGGAATCTTTTTTACATGATAGTTTTCATTCGTTCGTAATGACGTTTATTGTTTTTTATAAGCAGTTACTTTAATTTCAATTAATAAGTGAGGGTGTGGTAATTGATGAACAGCAACTGTTGTACGAGTAGGTCCATCATAATCAAAGTACTGTGCATAGACCTCATTATATCCTCCAAAATCATTCATGTTTACTAAAAAAGAAGATACATCTACGATGTCTTTTAAACTTGCACCTTCCTCTTTTAAGATGTCATTAATGTTCTCTAATACAGCTTTTGTTTGAGTTTTGATATCTAATTTAGTAGTTCCAAATTCATCAACTTCAACTCCTTCAAAAGTGTTGTCAGTTCTTCTAGAACTTGTACCTGATACAAATATAAAATCACCCACACGTTTTACATGTGGAAATTTACCTCTAGGAGTAGCTTTATGTTTTATTAGTTTCCCTTTGTTCATGTTATTTTGTATTTTAAACTAATTCTTTTAATTTTTCAACCATTTTAAATACATCTTCAAATGAATTGTATAATGGAATAGGTGCGCAACGGATAACGTCTGGTTCCCTCCAATCCGTTATGATATGATTTTCTGTAAGTTTTTTATGTAAGCTTTTATCAGCATTTTTTACTTGTATAGATAATTGACAGCCCCTTTCTTTTGGATTAGAAGGTGTAATTATTTTAATGGTGTTTGATTCAATTGTATTTAATAAAAATTCAAAATAGCCTGTTAGGTTTTCTGATTTTTGACGAAGTGCATCCATTCCTACCTCATTGAACATATCTAAGGAAGCTTTTATAGCAGCCATAGATAAAATAGGAGGGTTACTTAATTGATACCCTTCAGCTCCGGGCATTACATCAAGATCTTGCCGCATGTTAAAACGTGTTGTTTTATTGTGACTCCACCATCCAGAGAATTTTTTTAATGTTTTATCATTGGCATGTTTTTCATGAACAAATAAACCTCCTAAACTACCTGGACCAGAATTTAAATATTTATAGGTACACCAAGCAGCAAAATCTACTCCTGAGTTGTGTAATTCTGGTTTGATGTTGCCAACTCCATGCGCTAAATCAATCCCTACCATACAATTTTTTGAATGACCTAGTTCTGCTATTTTTTTAATATCTAATGATTGACCAGTGTAATAATTTACCCCACCAATAAGTAACAGTGCGATTTCATCTCCCTGATTTTCAAGAATAGTTTGAAGGTCTTCGATTCTCAATAACTCCTCTCCGTTACGTGGTTTCCACTCTACTAATCCTTCTTTAGGGTCAAAACCATGAAAGCGTAATTGTGATTCTACCGCGTAACGATCAGAAGGAAAGGCATCACTTTCTATGACTATTTTAAATTTTGTTTTTGTAGGTTGATAAAATGATACCATTAACAAATGCAAGTTTGTAGTTAAGGTATTCATTGTTACAACTTCAATTGGTTTTGCTCCAACTACTTTTGCCATTGATTCTGTTAAAAATTCATGGTAAGGCATCCATGGATTTTTTGCTTCAAAGTGACCCTCTACGCCAAAATTTGCCCAATCCTCTAATTCCTGATTGATATATTCTTTAGTTGTTTTTGGCTGTAAACCTAATGAGTTCCCACACATGTAAATCCAATTATTACCATGCTTGTCTTTTGGGATGTGAAATTGATCTCTATAATGTGCTATTTTATCTTGTTGGTCAAGGCTTTTTGCGAATTCTAAAGTTGCTTCGTATGTTATTGACATCGTTTGTTGTTTTAATAATTGAAACAGTGTTTCACAAATATATAAAAATAAAACCAAAACAAAAATTGCTTTGGTTTTTAATCCTTTGAGGCTTGTTTTGAACAAAAAAAGGTATTGGCTAATTTATAGTTCGTGTACTTGCGTCAATACTATTGATCGAAAAGTTACCGTTTTATAAATTTGGTAGTGTAAATGTTCTTGTTTGAATTTGAAATAGTTAATATGTATACACCAGCTGCTAGTGTGTTGAGGTCTATTTTTTGCAATGTATTTTTATAAGAGTTAACTGTTGTAATTTGTTGTCCGATAACTGAAATTATATTTATTTGGTACCTGTTTTGAGTAAAAAGGCTGGAACTGAGAGTAAGGTAATCAGTTATTGGGTTTTCAATTAGGTAAAAATTATTATCAATAGGGTCATTATCGTCAATAGTTAAAGCAGTTACAGTAATGTTATGAGTAGCTATGGATGTTTTTCCACAATTAGTGATTGTAAGTGTTATTGTATAATCGCCATTATTGCTATAGGTGTGGATTGGGTTTTGATCAGTAGTAGTAGTGCCATCTCCAAAATCCCAACTATAGCTAATCCCATTTTCGCTGGTATTGGTAAAAGTGTAATTTTCGTTAGTATTAGTAGTGTTAAAGCTTGCAATTGGATCATATTTTCCAATATTCCATTCTTGAAAGTCATTGTAAACTACTGTTTTTACAGCGTTTTTTATAATAGAAGCATCGGTATTATTTAATGTAGAGTTAAAAGTAACTAGCGTTGGATCTTTTCTATATAAGGAGCAATAAAAAGTAATTGCTGCAGTATAACTTCCCATTAAAGAGGGGTGACTACCATCTCCAGAATATAAATCTAGAGTAGGATGATTGGTTCTTAAGTACCTCCATACTGCTCCAACGGGAGAAGTAATTCCGTTATTGTCATTAGCCATAATTTGATAACGTTGGCGTAATAAGTCATCCATACCTTCATAAGTGCATACAGCTGGCCATCCAGCACAGTTTTGCGCGTCGCCATTTTCTCTTCCCCATGTCATGTAGAAGGTAGTTGTAGCACAAGGATTATATTGTTTTATTAAATTACTTAATTGTGTTGCATATGGGTATACTTCGGTAGCAACTTGTGCGTCAGGAAAAGATGGATATTGACTTTGATCCTGTAATACTACATAGTCCCAATTTCCAGTAGCTATTTTATTGATACTAGTAGTATTTGTAGCATGTCCTTTTAATCGATATCCTCCAGGTGTATTGGAATCATAAGTGAAAATATTTCCAGTAGAAGTAGCGGCCTGTTGTACTAGGTTTGGTAGATTATTTTGATACGTATAACTATTTCCTAGGAATAATACATTTTTAGTATCTTGTGAATAGAGTGAGTGTATACTGAAAATAATCAGCATAAAGTATAAAGTTTTCATATTGCTATAATTAAGGGTAAAGCAAATATATAAAAATAGTTAATAGATTTTAAAGAACAGTTATATCCGAATTGATATTATTTAGTTAATGCTTTTTAAGAAGGTGAGGGAATTTCTTTTTAAATTTATTTAAACGAGGAATGGAAACTTTTTGAATATATCTATTCTCGGGATGTAATCGTTCGTAATTTTGATGGTAATTTTCTGCAACCCAAAATTGTTCAAACATCATTAGTTCAGCTGCAATTGTTGTATTTAGAAGCTTAGATAATGCTTCTTTTTTTGTATTAATAATTTCTTTTTGTGTTTTATTCTGATAAAAAATGATTGATCTGTATTGCGATCCTCTGTCTGGCCCTTGACCGTTTACCTGAGTAGGGTTTTGTGATCCGAAATAAACATCAATTAATGTAGCAAAACTTATTTCTTCGGGATTGTAAATTACCTCGACAGCTTCTGCATGTCCAGTACGTCCAGTATTACTACTTTCGTAAGTTGGGTTTAGAGTGTGTCCACCGGAATAGCCATTAGTAACTTCTTGAATTCCAATAACACTTTCAAAAATTGCTTCTGTACACCAAAAACATCCACTAGCGAAGTACGCTTTTTCAAGCTTAGTATTTTTTAACTCTTGAGCAGTAGAGGTATTAATACAGAGTATTGTTGTAATAACAAATAAAAAAGGAATCAAATATTTCTTCATAGTAAAATGTTTTTTACTAGGTCGAAAAAATATTTAATTCCTTAATTTTTCTGGGTAATAGTTATTAATTGACTTTTATAATCTTTTTTATAATTTGCTTATCGTCATTGCCTATCTTTAATATATATGCCCCGTTATTTAGATTAGATAAATCTATAGCATTATTAGTTATAACACCCTTCTTGATGTTTTGCCCTTTTAAATTATAGATACCATAATTAAACATTTTGTTAATATTGGTTCTTATATATAAAATATTATTAATAGGGTTAGGATAAGTATTTAAATATGTTGCCTCAGTTAAATTTTCTAAATTATTATTTAATAAAGTATTTGTAGCTTCAGTACCTACACAAAACCTATTAGTATCACTACGTGAAAAGGCTCCTCCAGAAGCTAATGTTGCTCCAGTAGCAGTATTTACTAATGTGTATAATCCATCGCCATAAGCACAACACATACCATCGCCATAAGAATCCTTAACAGTTAGTGAATAACAACCAATTGGTAAACATTCTTCAATTGTTAATAAACTTCCATCTGCTTGATTTCCATAAGTGCCACCAGAAGTTACTATAGCCCCTGCATCATCTTTTATCTCCCAACTTGTTTCCTCAGGGTAGTTGTCAAATTTTAAGTCTAAAGAAACATCAACACAAGCTACTTGACCTAAGCAAAATTCTGTTGCTTCTGAAGTACTAAAGGCTCCTCCTGTTTTTATAACACCTTCTGGTCCAGTTAGGCTATACGATCCATTACCATAAGCGCAGCAAATGCCATCACCATATGAATCTCTCATAGTAAAAGTATAGCAATCATCTGGCAAACACAAAGTTTTTGCAATTGTTGAACCATCTGCATTTGAAGTAGAATAACTCCCTGAAGCAACTATTGATCCTGTTCCATTTACAAGGTCCCATGATGTTTCTTGTGGATAATTATCAAAAGTAATACTAAGCTCCACTTGATTTTCGTTACAGGATGTTTGGCAAGGCTCACACACAGGTCCTCCACAATCTATACCTGTTTCACTTCCATTTTGAACCCCGTCAGAACAAGTAGGTTCACCTCCTCCATTCCCAGAATCATCTATACCACAATTAGGCATACTAGTTCCAATTGACTCTATTAACTTGTCACTTCTTCCATAAGAGCCATTAGGACATCCTCCTGTATTATGAATTGCTACTACTAAGTTACTATTGTACTTTAATACAGGAGAACCAGAACTACCACCTTCTGTATCTGCATAATATCTAATTCCATTTGTATTAACAATATTAACTTGAGCATATCCGTCGGCTGTTCCTCCTGTGTTGGTATTTACTGTTATTTCTTTTCTTCTCCCTCCTGGATGACCTACTATATATATTCTGTCTCCTACAACTGGAGCAACAGAACTCAAACTTAAATATCCATATTGAGCTGTAGGATTAACAGGTAGTTTGACCAAAGTATAATCTAATGTAGAGTTCGTCTTTATAAATGTAGAAGAAGAAGCTACAACATCGGAATTTGCAGGATTTGTTCCATTACAATTTTGATATTGGTAGTTAAATACGAAATCAGTATTGGCTGCATCAGAAGAGCTGCCAATACAGTGATTATTCGTCATTAAATTACCCTCGCAACCTAATAACCATCCTGTACATAAACCACTTCCTCCTATTAAAAGTCTGCATACAGATTTCCCTTTTTCGTACATTTCTGTACCATTATAGCATTCTATTGGCTCTTTTTCATCTCCTTCACATATAGATTTATTAAGTTCATCATTTTCAGAAATAATTTTGTTGATTTTTTCTTCGGAATAGCCATAAGCTACCTTTTTAATATCAAAACCATAATTATTTGACAATTGTCCATTTGTATGTAACCTAACAATCACCTTTTCATTAAAAATAACTTTTGACCAAAAATTACTAATCATAGTTCTATTTTCGTCAATTATTTTACCTTGTTCACCATAAATAATACTTTCTCCTGTGCTAGGGTCAAATATTTCTACATAATCACCTGGGAAAAGATTAAAATTCTCAAAATACAATTTAATATAAGATGAGTTTTTAGAGTAAAACTCTTTTTCAAAAAGAATACCTCTTTTTCCTGTTATATTATAAGGGTGAGAAGTTTTTATATTAACAGAAAATTCATCACCTATTTTTAATGGGGTTTGCTTAATTGGGGTATCTATTGTAGTTCCGTTATTATTCTGGTTTTTATTCTGCGCAAAAGTAACAGCGCATAACAAAAACATGAAAAAACATATATTTTTCATTTTATTTGGTTTTTGTTGATTATTAAAAAATAATTTGTCTACGTAAACATTTTAAAATACTAATTCGTTCTTATTTAGAGTTTTAAATACAGATCTGATATACTTATGAGTTCCCTTTTTTTATTTTTTGTTACCCATTTTTTTATTTTTTGTTATATTAAACGTATATATTGTTGTTTTTTGTTGTATTAAAAACATTTTTTTAATCGAAAATACTAATGTGTTGATGAATACCGTATAACTATGCCGTTACACGAAGTTTTTAAAATAGTCAGGTGTTAATTTTCTTAAGTGTAGAATTAATCCAACATATAATTTTAGTTGAAAGCATTCCTGATTTATGTTAACCTAAAATGAAGTAACTCTTATACGGTTTTTCTGGGTAGAGTTTTATGTTTTAAAATAAAATATAAACGAAATATAGTAAAGCTTACCTCTTGGAGATTTTAAATTTATTTAACAGCTTTTGTATATTGGGTTTTGAGAATGTTCATCGAAAAATATGTGCCTCAAAAGTAGTTATACTAATTAAATTTCAAGGTGCTCATACGTAAATTGAATTATTTTAGATTTAGTTGAGTTTAAAAATATAATCATAGCCATAGTTATGGTTATATTTTTAAGCGATAAATAGATTTAAAAGAAACTATTTAATTGTGCATTTTGGATTTTAATTGGTATTACTAATTGAAGTGCACTTTTTAGAGTAGAGGTGTGAATACTGGGATAATAAATAAAAAAGGGTCAGTTATTTTTCGATTTCGTAAAAATAACTGACCCTTTAGTTTTCCTTTGGAATTAATATTAATTTAAAATACATGTTCTTTGAAATAAAATCTATTAACACTTTTGCTAAAAAAGAACATATGAAATCTTGCAGTTAATTGTATTTGAATACTATTTTTTGCGTTAAAACCAATCCAATCGGAGGCTTTTAATTTTAGCAGTATCTGGGATACTCTCAGTATCAATGCTTCTTGAATAGTCAAATTTATAAGCACTAGGTAATTCATCTATTGAGATGGTGATATAAAAATCTTGGTTTTTAAATTCAACATTGATGTTATTCAGTATTCTGTCAATTTTAGAAACCTCATAGTACGTTTTAAAGTCTTTAAAAGTACTGTTTAAGCTAACATTTTTATCTGTTTTATATCTGGCATCATGAATAGTAACGATGTTTATTTTTGCGTTTTCATCTAAAGATTCAGAAGGGGATAACGAAAGTAAATGAGCACCACCTTTTTCATAAACTTTAATATCTGTGGAGTTTCCGGTAAATTCATCTCCATCGACATATTTTACGATAGAATCATTAGCATAGACAGAGTCGATTTGTTTAATGGTGTATTCTTTTTGTAGTACTCCAATTTTATCTTTTTGAATTAAAAAAGGGTCTTCTTTTTTAGTACATTGAATAAGAGCTATAGATATTAGTGTTATTAGAATTGTTTTTTTCATGGTTAAGTTTGTTTAATATTTTATAAAAATTTCTTTAAGATTCCTAAGGCGCTTCTAATAAAAGTGGCACTGGTTAATACTTTTATTACTGGATTTTGACGAGTATTTCTTCGTGAAGAGGATCTTCTTTTAGATTTTTCTTTCTCTTTCTTTTTTTCTTCTCGGGCTTTTTCTTCATCAGAGGCTTTAATTTTTCGCTCTAATATTTCGTAAGCACTTTCTCTATCAATTTCATCTTTATATTTTTTAACTAAATTGGAGGAACTAATAAGTTCCTTTAATTCAGAGTCGGTTAAAATATCCATTCTACTCATTGGCGCTCGTAATAATGTTGCTGCTAATGGGGTAGGTCTACCTTTTTCGTCTAAAGCAGAAACCAAAGCTTCTCCAATACCAAGTGAAGTCAATACTTTTACAGTATCATAAAAATCAGTTTCTGGGTAATTTTGAGCTGTTAGTTTAATTGCTTTTCTGTCTTTTGCAGTAAAAGCTCTTAAAGCATGTTGTATTTTTAATCCTAACTGACTCAATATTCCTTCTGGGATATCCGTTGGATTTTGTGTTACGAAGTACAATCCAACTCCTTTCGAACGAATTAGTTTTACAATACTCTCTAGTTGCTCCAATAATGCTTTCGACGCATTTTTAAAAATTAAATGAGCTTCATCAATAAACACGATTAGCTCTGGTTGATCAGCATCTCCTTGTTCAGGGAAAGATTCGTAGATTTCTGCTAATAAACTTAGCATAAATGTTGAGAATAATTTTGGTTTATCTTGTATATCAGTTAAACGTAAAATATTGATGTATCCTTTTCCATTTTCGTCAATTCGAGTTAAATCATTTACATCAAAGGATTTTTCTCCAAAGAATATATCACCTCCTTGTTGTTCAATTTCTATAATTTTTCTAAGAATAGCTCCTGTTGATGAAGTTGATATTCTACCGTATTCTTCTTGAAACTCTTGTTTTCCAGTTCCAGTAGCATATTGGAGTACTTTTTTAAAATCTTTTAAATCTAATAGGCCTAGCTGATTATCGTCACAATATTTGAAAATGACAGAAATAATACCTGCTTGGGTTTCGGTAACATCTAAAATTCTTGATAACAAAACAGGACCAAATTCAGAAACAGTTGCACGCATGCGTACACCACCTTGTTCAGACAATGTTAAAATTTCTACTGGAAAATTAGAAGCATTAAAAGGAATTCCGATTTTTTTATGACGTTCATCAATTTTTGGGTGCCCAGCACTTGCCTGAGCAATACCACTTAAGTCACCTTTCATATCCATTAATAATACAGGAATTCCTTTTTCTGATAAATTTTCAGTAAGGACTTGTAAAGATTTTGTTTTTCCAGTACCTGTGGCTCCTGCAATCAAACCATGCCTATTTAGTGTTTTTAAAGGAATTTTTACAAAAGCATTTGTAAGGGGTTCTTCATTTAATATAGCAGCTCCAACGGTGATAAAGTCACCTTTGGTAGTGTACCCTTT
>Ga0209291_1003784_pt1 | contig 10932 bp, 6 predicted proteins | sample GOMGulsemesocosm_FD_184633 | JGI IMG/M metagenome (GOLD analysis project Ga0209291, IMG submission 184633) | Methane-oxidizing microbial communities from mesocosms in the Gulf of Mexico - GOM9B Gulf of Mexico (SPAdes) (version 2) | ecosystem: Environmental > Aquatic > Marine > Cold seeps | place... | reverse complement strand
CCTCAATCCCACCATTTACTTCAAAAGCAACAATGTTTCCACCAAGTTTCATTTGTTTTTTAGCAACTTCATACTGTGGATGTGATTTTAAAAATGGATATTTTACCCAATTAACGTGTTTATGACTATCTAAAAACTCAGCAACTTTTAACGCATTTATGCAGTGTTTTTCAACACGAATGGCTAAAGTTTCTAAACTTTTAGAAAGTACCCAAGCATTAAAAGGAGACATAGCAGGCCCTGTGTTTCTTGAGAATAGATAAATTTCTCTAATTAAATCAGCACGTCCTACAGCAACACCGCCAAGTACACGTCCTTGACCATCCATCAATTTGGTTGCCGAATGCAATACTAAATCCGCCCCGTATTTTATTGGATTTTGTAAATAAGGAGTAGCAAAACAGTTGTCAATGACTAATAGAATATTATGTTTCTTGGCTAATTTTCCTAATAACTCTAAATCAATGATGTCAATTGCTGGATTTGTAGGTGATTCAGCATATAGTATTTTTGTACTCGGAGTTATTAAGGCCTCAATGGTTTCTGGTTTATTGATATCAAAGTAACTTGTTGTGATATTCCACTTAGGTAGATATTTAGTGAATAGGGTATGGGTAGAACCAAATACTGATCTAGCAGATACAATATGGTCTCCAGACTCCAATAGAGCTCCAAATGTAGAAAAGATAGCAGCCATTCCAGTAGCAAATGCGTATCCAGCTTCAGCACCTTCCATAGCAACTACTTTGTCAACAAACTCAGTCGTATTCGGGTTTGAAAACCTACTGTATAAGTTTTTTTCTTTTTCTTCTGAAAAAGAAGCTCTCATGTCTTCAGCATCATCAAAAACGAAGCTTGATGTTACATATAGTGGCGTTGAATGTTCTGAGAATTGTGAACGTTCAGTTTGTATTCTTATGGCTTGGGTTTCAAAATTTGTACTCATTATTATTGTATGTATTTTATTTGTTTTTTTAATTCATCGTTTGATTAGTACATATAGGCAAGTTTTAATTCACCTTTGGTTCATTTTGTCTTGACACAAAACGAACCAAAAAGTCAAGGCTATATCTAAGGAATTATTTCGTAACGCTCGTTTTCAAAACTGCATGCTTGAAGCTCCGCTTCGCACTTCCGTTTTTTCACTCACTATTCCTTGATATTGACGAAATACATAGATGTTCAAAATTTTTATTTTTGCCTAATGCGTTTAATTATTATTTGTCAAACGTAAAATATCACCAAAAACTCCTCTTGCAGTTACTGCAGCACCTGCTCCTGCACCTTGAATAACTAATGGGTTTTCTCCATAAGATTTGGTGTAGATTTCAAATATAGAATCAGATCCTTTTAAAGATCCTAAAGCTGAGTTACTCGGTACTGAGACTAATTTCACATCTAATTTAGCTCCGTTTGGTTGTGACAAATCACCTGATAATTCACCAATATAACGCAATACATTTCCTGATTGTTGCTGTGCTTTTGTTTCCTGATACGGAGTGTTTAGTTTATCTAAAGATTGTAAGAATGTATCTGTATCGATAGCTCTTAATAGTTCAGGAATTAAGTTTTCAATATTCACATCTGATAACTCATTTACTAAATCTAATTCACGTGCTAAAATTAATAGTTTACGAGCAACATCATTACCACACAAATCTTCTCTAGGATCTGGTTCAGTAAACCCTTTATCGATAGCTTCTTGTAAAACCTCAGAAAAAGGTCTGTCTTCAGCAGAAAAAGTGTTGAATAAATAGCTCAGTGAACCAGAAAACACTCCTTTTATTTTTACAATATCCTCTCCAGAATGATGTAATAATTTAATGGTGTCTATCAATGGTAGTCCGGCACCTACGTTAGTTTCATATAAATACTGTTTATTATTTTCTTTTAAAATAGCTCTTAATTGAATATAAAATTCATTAGTACTAGTGTTGGCAATTTTATTTGAAGAAACTAAATCGAACCCAGCTTTCACTAAAGGAATATATTGTTGAATAAATTCAGAACTAGCTGTATTATCAACTGCTATTAAGTTTTCTAAATGATGTTCTTGTGCAAAGTTGGTAATAGTGTCAATAGTGTAATTTTCAACTCCATTATCTTGCAAGTCAGTTTCCCAATTTTCCGAAATTCCATTCTTATTTAGCAATACTTTTTTAGAACTTGCAACTGCAACAATATTTAGTTGAATTTGGCGACGTTTTAAAATTGCTTTCGTATTACTTAAAATTTGATTGACAAGTGTGCCTCCAACTAAACCTTTACCAAAAATAGCGATGTTAATTTTTTTAGCTATACCAAAAACTTGTCCGTGAATAACATTTACAGACTTATTTAGCTGATCTTTCTTTACGATAATACTTACGTTTTTTCCTGTAATGGTGTTATTGAAAAGTAATGGTGTTATTTGATTTTTTATTAATGCATTAAATGGTTTATGGAAATCATTCAATTCTTGGCCTATAATAGAGATAACAGCAACATCATCTAAAACACTGATTTTGTTTACATCTCTTTTATAAAAATCAGTTTCAAATTCTTTTTCTAATGCTAAAATAGCATCGGTTGCTCTATTGGTTTTTATAACCAATCCAATACCTCTTTCTGAAGAGCCTTGAGAAATAATACTCACACTAATATCTTTATTACTTAAAGCTTTAAATATTCGTGCATCAACACCAACTTTACCTAATAACCCACGGCCTTCAAAAGTTAGTAAAGAAACATCATCTAAAACAGAGATAGATTTTATACCTTTTTGAGTATCGTTTTTAGTAATAATAGTACCGTTGTCGTTCGTATTAAATGTATTTAGAATACGTAAAGGAATATCTTTTTCTACTAATGGAAGAATCGTTTTAGCATGTAAAATAGAAGCTCCAAAATTAGCTAATTCATTTGCCTCATTAAATGATAATTGTTCAATTTTTTGTGCGTCAGGAACTAAATCAGGGTTAGCTGTAAAGATACCATCAATATGGGTGTAGTTTTGAAACTCACTAGCATTTAAGTAATTTGCTAAAAGAGAAGCACTGTAATTACTTCCGTTTCTACCAAGAGTAGTGGTTTCTCCTTCTGAATTTGAAGCAATAAACCCAGTAACAACATTTATGATATCTTCTTCTTGATTATTGAAGTAGCTGCGAACCCTCTCTTGTGATTCTTTATCTAAAGTTAATGCATCACCAAAGCTGCTATCCGTAAGGATTAGTTCTCTAGAGTCAACAAAATTTGCTTTAAGACCTTCTTTAACTAATAATTTTGCCACTTGTTTAGCAGCGAATAATTCACCTTGAGCCAATACTTCATCTTTTATTTTAGGGCTATAATCACCTAAGTAACTAACACCTTTTAAGATACCTTCCAAAGTAGTGAAGTTTTGTTCTAACTCTAAAGAATAATAAGGGGTTAATTGCTCTTTCTTTAGGTTTTCTAAAGCGGTATTGTATTCTTTTTTTTGTTTAGCAGTTTCTAATAAATTTTCTAATTGGTCAGTAGTGTTTCCTCTTGCAGAAACGACTACTACGATGTTTTTATGTGCTGCTTGTTTTTCTTTTATAATGCGTAATACATTATTTAACCCTGCTCCGTTGGCTAAAGATTTCCCTCCAAATTTTATAACTATAGTGCTCATTTTTCTAAGATATTTATTCCTCGAGTAGAGGTTATACTGCAATTGCTTGCTGTTGTGTTGTTGATTTATGTGTAAATACGTTTTGTAATAATTGTTCTATTTGTTCAAATTCAATTAAAAAGGCATCATGTCCATGAATTGATTTTATTTCACCGTAATGAACATTACCTTTAGTTTTTGATAAGTTTAAAAAGGTATTATTGTTTTCTTTAGCTGGAAAAAATAGGTCACTATCAATTCCGATAATAAAAATATTCGATTTTATAAGTGATGCCACTTCTGAAAAATTACCTCTACCTCTTGTAATGTCAATTGTACTTAATAAATGATTTACTAATTTGTATGAGGTTAGTTGAAATCGTTTTTGTAATTTTTTTCCGTGATGTAATAGCCAGCTTTCAATGTTTGGAATGTTTGAATCAGTGTTTGTTGTTCTGTTGAATTTTGAACTGTATGATTCAGGAGTTCTATATAAATTCATAGCATGAACTCTAGCATCGTGTACGGGATTAGATGAGTTGTTTAAAATTAACTCTTGTACTTTCGTGTTTGCCAAAAGCCAATCTGTAGCTTTCCAGTCTGTAGCTATAGGGATTAAGTTTTCAATTAAATCTGGATATAAAGCAGCAAGCTCCCATGCAATTCCTCCGCCAATTGAACCACCAATTACAGCGTATAGTTTTTTAATATTTAAAATATCTAATCCAATTCTAAATATGGCAGCTATATCTCTAGCGGTAAAATCAGTATAGCTTTTAATGAGATAATCATCAGCTCCATTTCCAGGGATGTTAAAAGCAATGACGGAGTATTTATTGGTGTCGATTAATTTATTTTCTCCAATAATATCTTTCCACCAGCCATTTATACCAGTGACATCGCTATTGCCCGTTAATGCATGGTTAACTAAAACTATTGGGGCAGCATTGGTAGCTTTACCAAAAACTTGATAGCTTAGTGATACCGAAATATATGTTCTTCCTTTTTCGGTTGTATAGTTAGGTATTTCTATATGTTGTATTGTACTCATCTGTATTTGTTTTATATTGTACTAATTGCTCCCTTATATTTATTGATATCACCAAGGAATATTTGTTCTGGTAATATCAATTCATAAGAGTGTACATACAAATTTTGATTTGTAACAGATGTAATTTTTGTGTATTTGATATACTTTTCATTTTATAAAAAATTGAAAACTATTCAGAAATATAAAGATGTAGAGCCACTATAGATTTGTATTAAATACAAACTAAAATATCCACGAAAATGGATATATGGTTAAACAAGAAAAATGAGTGAAAAAATGTTCTTTTAAGAATTTAAAAGAAACTTTTGAGTTATCTACCCTAAGTTAAAACTAGGTAGAATGTAGCACCTTCTTTACGCAATGTAAAGGGTTGCTAAGGCTTCATCGGGTCTATTCCCTCTGCCTTTCTTGATAACATCTAATAAATGAATGAACGGTTTTATTATACTGCAAATATAACAACGAAAAAAGTTACTAACCAAATTTATTTTTAAAACTTATGTAAAAAAACCTTAAGTCATCCATGAAAATAAGGTTGTTATCGCAATATTTTTTTCGCTTTATTTTGTATAATAACAGCAACAGGTTTGTTTTCAAATTTACTTTCTAACCATGATAAAATATCTAAATATAAAAATGCTCTTTTTTCATACGGATGATCCTCAAACCTTAATAAAACAGTGTGTAGTTTTTTAAAGGCTTCTTTGATTTGATGTGGGTAAAGGTCAACTACTTCTCGTAAAAATTTGAGCATTTCTTTCTGAATTGCATGAAGGTCATTCATTTTTAATAAAAATCGATAAGTATCTTTTAATTGAATATCTAAATTTTCGTCTAAACCTGCGTCAAAATGAACTACTAAGCTTAAAATTCTCGAAAAACACATTAGGTCTTCTCTTATAGATATATTTTTGGTATCGATTATTTTGTTTAAATATGTGATAGATAAATCATGTTTACCAGCTCCAAAGTACATACATGCAATTTTATAATAAAATAGCATGATATGATGTTGGTCAATTCTATTTTTATGAAAGCTAATTTGTTGCTCAATTTCTGGAACTAAAGGTAAGCCATCATTAAAGTGTCCACTTAAAAAATGAATGTTTAATTTGTTTGTATATAGGTAAATGAAGCTTAGTACTTTAGTGTTGTCATTTTGCAATATTAATTCAGTATTAATATTTTGCTCTAATTTATTTAACGTTTCATTAAATTTAGTTTGATGTCTGATATAAAACAAAGACTCTAATAAATAGTGAACTCCTTTCAAATAAAATACAGGGTTCACTTTTATCATACTTGGGTTTGACTCAAATAAATCAACCCATTTTCTGGCATATTTATAGCAAGATAAAAAATCTTGAATTAAAAAACTATACCATAAATGAGCTTTGTATAACCATAGTTTTTCACGGAAGCCAAGTTCATTACTGTTGTACTTAGGAAGTCTATCATGAAAGTAAGTATATACTTCATCATAATCTTTTTTGTTTTTTACATAGCCAACCTTCAATAATAACCCATACAATTGAAGTGATAAGTTTGAGAGTTTACTGGCAATTACATTTTGGCTACTTAGTTCTTTAGCTTGTATAGCTAATTCATCAGCTCTATTCTCTGTACTTCTAGTAATATATTGACTTTCAATTACTTTTTCTAACTCTACAATTTCATAAGCAATGTTTTTTTCGCCGTTTTTTATGGCAACTCCTTTAGCTTTATCTAATATTTTTAAGCTCTGTTTGGACAACCCTTTGTCGTATAAAATAGTTGCGTAATCTAACTGTTCACGAAGGGCAACTCTTATGTTTTGATTGGCAAAACTTAAGCGTAAGCTCTTAAGTATTTGTTTATACAAATTAGCCTTTAAATTAGAAAGCTGTAATTTAGATACAATTCCTTTTTTTAAGATGATCTTTTCATCATAATGATCATGCTTGTCTATATGACTAAATAATGCTAAAAATTTTGAATTAATATTCCCTTCTAACCGTCCGACAAATAATTTAAACTGCCTCTTTTCTGATTTAGAAAGTGACTTGATTAAAATAAATAACGGGTCTTTTTGATGGTTTAACATTGTAAAAAATAATTAACTAAAACCCATTGAATAAAGGGTTTGTGGGTTTTTATTGCTTTTTAAAGAGTGTAGTTTTAATAAAAAACACACTGCTTTGAGCTATTACTAAAGTATACTTTTGTTTCAAATAAAAGAAATAATCATATAAAATTTTGAAAAGATGAGTTCTAATAAAGTTCAGATATTCGACACGACATTAAGAGATGGGGAACAAGTCCCAGGATGTAAATTAAACACTACACAAAAATTAGTTATTGCCGAAAAATTAGACTTTTTAGGAGTTGATATTATTGAAGCAGGTTTTCCAGTTTCAAGTCCTGGTGATTTTAACTCAGTTTCTGAAATTTCAAAATTGGTTAAAAACGCAACTGTTTGTGGTTTAACTAGAGCAGTAAAAAACGATATAGAGGTTGCAGCTAATGCTTTAAGATTTGCTAAAAGACCAAGAATACATACTGGTATTGGAACATCAGAAACACATATTAAATATAAATTTAATTCATCAAAAGAGGAAATTATTGAGCGTGCAATTGCTGCGGTTAGCTATGCAAAAACTTTTGTTGAAGATGTGGAGTTTTATGCAGAAGATGCTGGACGTACTGATAATGAGTTTTTAGCCCGTGTTTGTGAAGCAGTGATAAAAGCTGGAGCTACAGTATTAAATATTCCTGATACAACAGGATATTGTTTACCAGAAGAATATGGTGCAAAAATTAAGTACTTAAAAGAGAATGTAACAGGAATAGATAAAGCTATTTTATCTTGTCATTGCCATAATGACTTAGGGTTGGCTACGGCAAATTCTATTGCCGGAGCGATGAATGGTGCAAGACAAATTGAATGTACAATAAATGGGATTGGTGAGCGTGCTGGAAATACTTCCTTAGAGGAGGTAGTTATGATTTTAAAGCAACACCCTTATTTAAATTTGAATACAAATATCAACGCTAAGTTATTGACAGAAATGAGTCAGTTAGTATCAGATAGTATGGGGATGATGGTTCAACCAAACAAGGCTATTGTAGGAGCTAATGCTTTTGCTCATAGTTCTGGGATACATCAGGATGGCGTGATTAAAAATAGAGAAACATACGAAATTATTAATCCAGCAGATGTAGGGGTAAATGAATCGTCAATTATTCTAACAGCAAGAAGTGGTCGTGCAGCGATAGCATATAGAGCCAAGAATATTGGTTACGAACTAACAAAGTTGGAATTAGATAAAGTATACCCTAAGTTTTTAGATTTTGCAGATAAAAAGAAAGAGGTAATTGATGCCGATATTCACCAAATTATGAAATTAACAGGAGTTTCAAAGCCAATTTACGCTTAAGTTATGGGAAAGACATTATTTGATAAAGTATGGGATAAGCATGTTGTAGATAACATACCTGATGGCCCACAAATTTTATATATAGACAAACACTTAATTCATGAAGTGACAAGCCCACAGGCTTTTAATGAATTAAAGAAACGAAATATCTCGTTATTTCGACCAGAGCAAGTTGTAGCAACAGCTGATCATAATACACCAACAGTAAATCAACATTTACCCATAAAGGATGTATTGTCAAGGAATCAATTAGCACAGTTGACTAAAAATTGTGCTGAAAATGATATCGAGTTGTACGGGTTAGGGCATGAAAATAACGGTATTATCCATGTTATCGCTCCCGAGTTAGGAATTACACAACCAGGAATGACATTGGTTTGTGGTGATAGCCATACTTCAACTCATGGTGCTTTTGGATCTATAGCTTTTGGAATAGGAACGAGTCAAGTAGCTCAAGTATTTGCGAGTCAATGCTTATTACTAGATAAGCCTAAAAGTATGCGTGTTTCAGTAAAAGGAAAGTTGAAAAACGGGGTGCAGCCAAAAGACGTAGCTTTATATGTAATAGCCAAGTTAGGGACTGATGCAGGTACAGGGTATTTTATAGAATTTGCAGGGGATGTGTTTGAAAACATGACTATGGAAGGAAGAATGACTGTTTGTAATATGAGTATAGAAATGGGTGCACGCGGTGGAATGATTGCTCCTGATCAAACTACTTATGATTATGTAAAAGGACGTGATTTTGCTCCTGAAAAGATGAGTTTTGATAAAAAAATAGCGGAGTGGGAGCGTTTAAAAACGGATATTGATGCAGTGTTTGATTGCGAACATACTTTTGATGCCACTGATATTGAACCAATGATTACTTATGGGACAAACCCAGGAATGGGAATAAAAATATCAGAAAGCATTCCTACTAAAGATAATGCTTCTTTTGAGAAGTCTTTAGCTTATATGGGGTTTAAAAAAGGAGAGTCTTTAATAGGAAAAGAAATCAATTATGTGTTTTTAGGAAGTTGTACTAATTCACGTATAGAAGATTTTAGGGTAGCAGCAAATTACATCAAAGGAAAGCAAAAAGCTACCAATATAAATGCATGGTTGGTTCCGGGATCACAACGTGTAGCAAAACAAATTATAGCAGAAGGTTTGGATAAAATTTTCGTTGATGCAGGTTTTGAATTACGTCAACCTGGCTGTTCAGCTTGCTTAGCAATGAATGATGATAAAATTCCAGAAGGGGAGTACTGTGTGTCAACTTCTAATAGAAATTTTGAAGGAAGACAAGGGCAAGGGTCAAAAACATTATTAGCAAGTCCTTTAGTAGCGGCAGCAACAGCAATAGAAGGAAAAATAATAGATATTACAAAACAGTTAAATTAATATGGAAAAGTTCACAATTGTACAGTCGAAAGCGATACCGTTAGCTATAGAAAATATAGATACGGATCAGATTATTCCAGCACGTTTTTTAAAAGCTACAGACCGTCAAGGGTTTGGTAATAATGTGTTTAAAGATTGGCGTTTTGATAAAGAAGGAAACCTAAATGTGGGATTCGCTTTAAATGACGATAAATATTCAGGTGAAATTTTAGTTACAGGTCATAATTTCGGGTGTGGGTCGAGTAGAGAACATGCAGCTTGGGCAATAGGGGACTATGGATTTAAAGTAGTTGTGTCTAGTTTTTTCGCAGATATTTTTAAAGGAAATGCACTTAATAACGGATTACTTCCTGTTGAGGTTAGTCCTGCTTTTTTAAAGCAACTGCTAACAAATGTGACCGATACACCTGATTCTGAAATAAAAGTAGATTTAGAAAAGCAAACGATAACATTATTATCAACAGGTGCATTAGAATCATTTGAAATTAATAGTTATAAAAAAACCTGTTTGTTAAATGGGTATGATGATATAGATTACCTGTTAAATCAGAAAGAAAAAATAGAACAATTCGAAATACAAAATGCTTAAGGTATTTCCTTGTTTTGGGTATATGTCACACTGAGCCTGTCGAAGTGTTTTAAATACCATAATCAAATCAGTCCTCGAGAAGTTAAGACTGATAAAAAATATTAATAATTTGATACCCCTTTGTTTTTTTGGGTTAATAATAGTAAAATATCATTATGAAGTTGAATATAGCTGTATTATCAGGAGATGGAGTTGGACCAGAAGTAACAACTCAATCAATAAAAGTTTTAAATGCGATTACTAAAAAGTACAATCATGATTTTCAGTATGAAGAAGCATTAATGGGGGCTATTGCTATTGATGAAACTGGTGAGCCTTTGCCTAAGGAAACACTTAGTATTTGCTTAAAGAATGATGCAATATTATTTGGAGCAATTGGTGATCCGAAATATGATAATGATCCAACTGCAAAAGTTCGTCCAGAGCAAGGGTTGTTAGCGTTGCGTAAAGCATTAAATTTATATACCAATGTTCGTCCTGTTAAAGCATACGATGCATTAATAGATAAATCTCCTCTAAAAGAAGAAATTATCAAGGGTGCTGATATGGTTATTTATAGAGAATTGACCAGTGGTATTTATTTTGGGAAGAAATCATTAAATAAATCAGGAACGGTTGCTAATGATGATTGTACTTATACATCTGAAGAAATTAGTCGTATTACTCACGAGGCATTTAAAGCAGCTCAAAACAGACGCAAAAAAGTAACATTGGTTGACAAGGCAAACGTATTAGAGACCTCAAGGCTTTGGCGTAAAGTAGTTACGGAAATAGCTACAGGATATCCTGATGTTAGTTTAGATTTTTTGTTTGTAGATAATGCGGCGATGCAAATGATTTTAAACCCTAAACAATTTGATGTAATTTTAACTGA